>Ga0208510_100012_pt1 | contig 189849 bp, 162 predicted proteins | sample LakWasMet33_HOW6_2_FD_183875 | JGI IMG/M metagenome (GOLD analysis project Ga0208510, IMG submission 183875) | Freshwater sediment methanotrophic microbial communities from Lake Washington under simulated oxygen tension - Sediment Metagenome... | ecosystem: Environmental > Aquatic > Freshwater...
ACCCTTGCTGCACGACGGTTTTATTGAATAAACCAAAGTCGTATCGGTCTACTTCACCTATTTTTTCACTAGAATTCCTATTCTAATAAAAACTGGATTTGTTGCTTTTTTTAATCATACAAGTCGTAAAGCATCTACTTTCGCTAACCCGTTAGAGTACGAACTGACATCGCTCTACAGCACGAAAAGCAAGGCACTTTACCTCGGAAGTGTAAATACCCTCAATAATATCAGCGATAAGAAGACAAGCCCGTTTAGGGTCGAGAACATGATACGGGCAGAACGATAGTTATCGCCCTCTTGAAGTGATCGCCAGCCTTGGCCTGTGAATGTTTTCCTCTCTGCCAAAAACAAAAAAAGCCGAGCTACCTCGCGTGACTTTTTTGTAGTCATCTTCGGTAGTTCGGCTTTCCGTTAATAGGATCCGCGATTTTCTGCTCCTGTCTTTCGGCGGGATTGGCTTTATCGTGTGTGATGGATGTGTGCGTCAGGATTTGATCAATATATATTGATACAACTACTTAAAGTATTTTTACGTAGAGTGTTTTGGGCGTAATTTGGTCGGGTGGAATGCGCATCCTTTACGAATATCAGTCAAAAAGGGAAGGGAGACGCTGCGCCATCGGGTTAAACACCATAATCAGTGGTATATTCGGTTAACAATTCCAATATTGAAGCATCGCAAGCTCCGCAGCCTGAACAAGCGCCGGTCATTCTGGATATTCCATCCAGATCGTTGATGCCATTATCAATGAGTTCTTTAATTTGCCCTTTAGTTGTTCCGCTACAGTGACAAATAACATCCTGTTTTTTAACCGGGTTAATATTATTCATATAGTGTGCGCTGGTGTTTATTTTGTAGAGTTCTGCATCCTTGCCGTTGTAAAGCGGCTACTTTGGCTGATTGACGAGTGCGTTAGAGAGGGGGATGAAGCCGCTCTATAGCCGTTTTTCAGCAATGATTCTCAGGCCTGACTTAGGTCAAGCTCATGCAATTGCATGTTGATGATTTTAAGCGCCGCCAATACCGCTGCAAAAACCTGGTTGGAATGCACGGCGCGGGTTTTGCGCAGCTCGCCATCGCAATTCCAGGTGATGACGCACTCGGTTAAGGCGCTGGTATGGCCGCCTTTGGGTATCCGTACTTCAAAATCGGCCAGTGCGGGCAGGGTGTAGCTATGTTGCGTCATTACTTTGTTGATGGCATCGACAAACGCGTCAAAGCCGCCGTTGCCGGAGCCTGAGGCAACGTGCGTCGTGCCCATGACTTTGACCCGCAAACTGGCGGTCGATTCCAAATCGAGGCCGCTGGTGATCGAGCAGTTGAGCAGTTTGATATGCTGGTAACTCTTGCTTTCCAGTACGTCGGCAATGATGAAGGGCAGGTCGTCGGTAGTGATGGTCTGTTTCGAATCGCCGAGGCTGACGATCCGTGCCAACACTTTTTTCTGGTTCTCTTCCGACAGGTCAAGCTCCAGCATTTCCAGATTCTTTTTCAGCGAGGCTTTGCCGCTCATCTTGCCCAAGGCGTAGCTTCGGGTGCGGGAGAAACGCTCCGGCCCCAATTTGGTTTTGTACAGTCCGCCTTTTTGATCGCCGTCGGCATGGATTCCGGCGGTCTGGGTGAAAACATCGGCTCCGACTATCGGCGCATTGGCGGCGATGCGTTTGCCGGAAAAGTTTTCGACCATCGCGCTGATGCGGACGATATGGCTTTCATCGATAGACAGTTGCATGTTCATTTTGTCGCGCAATACCACCGCCACTTCGGCCATTGAGGCATTGCCCGCGCGTTCGCCGAGGCAATTAACGGTGCAGTGGATGGCATTGACGCCGGCGCGAACCGCGGCCATCACATTGGCGGTTGCCAAGCCGTAATCGTTGTGCGGATGAAAATCGAATTGCAGTTTCGGGTAGCGTTTGCACATGTCGCTGAAGCTTGAGAATACTTCGTCGGGTGATAAAACGCCGAGGGTGTCGGGCAGCATGAAATGGCTAATGCCGGAATCCTGCAAGTTGTCCATCAAGCCGTAAACATAGTCCGGGGCGTCGTGATAACCGTTCGACCAGTCTTCCAGGTAGACGTTAACTTTCAGGCCTTTTTCCAGCGCATAGCAGACGGTTTGCAGCACATCTTCGGTATGTTCGGCGAGTGTTTTGCCCAGTTGTACGCGGCAATGCTTTTCGCTGCCTTTGATCAACAGGTTGATGACCTCGCCGCCGGTTTCCAGTATCCAATCAACGCTGCGCGTGTGGTCGACAAAGCCCAGAACTTCAACGCGTCCGGCAAAGCCTTCCTGTTTCGCCCATTCGTTAATATTGGTGACCGCTTCTTTTTCGCCTTGGGATACGCGGGCGGAGGCGACTTCAATCCGGTCAACCCGTAGCGATTGCAGCAGGGCTTTGGCAATGCTGACTTTTTCCACGGGCGTGAAGGAAACGCCTTGGGTTTGTTCGCCATCACGCAAGGTGGTGTCCATTAGTTGGATGTGTCTGGAATTGGTGTGCATGATTGTCGCCTGTGGTTTTTTATGATTGGTTTTTAATGCCATAGGAGGAAAAAGGGAAAACATCCTCGCGCACTATGCGGCTACAGATGATCAGGCGTTAATCCTGTTTTTTTGGCTATACGTTGCAACATGCGACTGCCGATTTCTTCACCCTGATGAAAGGCGAAAACAAAATCATCATAGCCTTCTCGCTGTAATACTTTATGCGAACCTGTTTGTCTTTTTACTGACCAGCCTATTCGCAGTAATGCCGCCAAGACCCGTTTAGCCTTTACACTGGGGAATGAATTCACGCAGCAAATAATAAACTCAGCTCTTGAGGGGCTTCGCCATGCTCTAAACGGTCTGCAAGAATACGTAGTGCTAAGGCTTCTATATTCATAATAGCTTGCTCACGGGTATTACCGTAAACCAGAGCTCCTGATAGCGCCTCTATTTCGGCTATCCAGCGTCCGTCCGTTTCTTGTTCTAATTCAATTTGATATTTTCTATTCATGCGTATTGCCTTTGGTGTGTTTTTGAGCAAAATCCATAAGTGCTTCAGCATCCGACTGAGCTATTACGTAAAAGATTATTCATCATCAGGATTCATACCTAATCTGTCATGAACCTCTCTGTGACAGTTTGGGCATAGTGCAGCAGTATTATTTACTTTATCAAAACCTTTTTTTGAAAGAGGTATTATGTGATGAACTTCAAGGAATGGCTCATTATTCGAGCGCTTGAGAAATGGAGCAGGATGCTTACATCTTATTCCATGAATACCTTCGCAGAAACCTTGAGCTAAGCGGAGACGTTCGGCGACTACCTGAGGACTTCGAACGTACTGTGTTACGTTTCTTTGAGTTTTCTGAGGAGACTCTGTGATGCTGTTATCAATGCAGGCTTCTATCTGATAGTCAGATAAATCAAAAAATTGTTTTATCTTTTCTTTAAATACAGCATCATTGTTAAATCCAATATATTTTTCAGGATATTGATTTAAAAAATCAGATATTTCCACTAAATCATATTCGTTTCTAACCTCAAAATGAGGACTGTTCCTTTCTGTTCCAAATTTTACAATAGCCGCACCAACCTGACCAGTAACGGAAACATACCCACTTTCTTTATAGTTGAAACGATACTGAGGCTGAGGTATGTTGACATACCCATCATTATCTCCCGAATATCTTGAACGAAGAAAATCAACTGCTATATCGAATTGCGTTTTGGCATCGGGATGTTGAACAAGCCAACCATATGCTTGCGGCTTGTCTGATAGGTTCCGAGATCGTTCTTCTGGCATATATCTTCCTATTATAAAAGTTAATCCATGGCGTACTTTCCGACATTCAACTTACATGGTTAACTGTTTAGGCAATGCAGTTAAAATTGCTCTCAATGCCTTATTTACCGATTCAGAATCAGTAAAAACTTTAGCAACATCTTCATCAAGCGTGACGTTAATTGTTTTTTTGGCAAAGCGATTCGGTTTCGCTTTGCTGTAATCAAAATTATATTCGGGTAATAAGTCCTCAGTGTTTGGTTGCGCGCTCATGATTTCTTATCTCCATGGTAGTAGCCATTCATGCATTGATAATTTGGATAACACCGGCAGCGCGTAAAAGAGACAACGAGCAGTTTGGCTTGATTTGACATTCCAATAATCAACTCGCGTTGTCCATCAATGGAATGTCAAATGTCATCAAAAATACTTGCCAGCGAATCATCAAAAACTGTTTTAGCTTCATCAAAAGTAACGCCGTGCTTTTGGAGATTGGTCCCTGCCTTGTTTTCATTCCATTCAAATTCCATATGTTTTGCCAAAAGCGGCTAAAACTTAAGCCCAAAGCCAAGGATAATTTTGCCTATGCTGTTGCTCATACTGCTCGATCTTATCGACATGTTTCAATGTCAAGCCGATGTCATCCAGTCCGCTCAACAGATTGCCTTTGCGGAACGGATCAATATCAAAGCTGAAACCGTTGCCGCCGGGCGTGGTCACCTGCTGGTTTTCAAGATCGACGACAAAACGCACGCCTTCGTTGGCGGCAATCTCGGCCATCAATTTGTCCAGCTGATCTTTATCGACTTTGATCGCCAGAATGCCGTTTTTAAAACAGTTGTTATAAAAAATATCCGCATAGCTGGTGGAAATAATGGTGTTAAAACCATAGTCGGCAATTGCCCAAGGCGCGTGTTCGCGTGATGAGCCGCAACCGAAGTTGTCGCCGGCCACCAGAATTTTAGCGCCTTTGAACGCAGGCTTGTTCAACTCGAATTCCGGGTTGTCGCTGCCGTCGTCGTTAAAACGCCAATCGTGAAAAAGATGCTGGCCAAAACCGCTGCGTTCCACTTTTTTCAAGAACTGCTTGGGGATGATCTGGTCGGTATCGACATTGCTGCGGTTCATTAATGCCGCGATACTTTCATGTTTTTTGTACGGTTCCATAATTCTTTCCGATCTTAAAGTTTGCGAATATCGACAAAATGGCCTGCCGCCGCTGCGGCCGCTGCCATTGCAGGCGAAACCAAATGCGTGCGTCCGCCTTTACCCTGACGGCCTTCAAAATTGCGGTTTGAAGTCGAGGCGCTACGTTGGCCTTTGGTCAACTCATCGCCATTCATCGCCAGACACATCGAGCATCCGGGTTCGCGCCATTCCCAGCCGGCATCGATAAAGATTTTATCCAAGCCTTCATCTTCAGCTTGTTGCTTGACGTGATACGAGCCGGGAACGGCAATCGCGGTGACGCCTGGGGCGACTTGGGTGCCTTTTGCCACTTCGGCGGCAATTCGGAAATCTTCGATGCGACCGTTAGTGCAAGAGCCGATAAACACAAGGTCTATGGGTATGTCGGTTATTTTGGTATTTGGCGTCAATCCCATGTAAGTTAATGCGCTTTCACAGGCTTTACGCTTGGATTCGTCGGCAAAGCTTTCCGGTGCCGGCACAACGCTATCGACCCCAACCACTTGTTCAGGCGAGGTTCCCCAGGAAACTTGCGGTGCAATATCGGCTGCATCAAGCGTAACGGTTGCATCAAACTCTGCCCCTTCATCGCTGGGCAGGCTCTTCCAGTAAGCCAAGGCCTGATCCCAATACTGACCGGATGGCGCAAACTCGCGGCCTTTAAGGTATTCGTAAGTTTTTTCGTCGGGAGCGACCAATCCGGCTCTGGCTCCGGCTTCAATAGCCATGTTGCACAGGGTCATACGGCCTTCCATCGACAGATCCCTGATTGCCGAACCGGTGTATTCAATTACATAGCCGGTGCCGCCCGCGGTGCCGATTTTGCCGGTAATCGCCAACGCAATGTCTTTTGCCGAAGCGAATTTGGATAACGCGCCGTTGACCGCGACCTGCATGGTTTTTGATTTTTTCTGCGGCAGCGTTTGGGTCGCCATCACATGCTCGACTTCGGATGTGCCGATGCCGAATGCCAACGCGCCGAAAGCGCCATGCGTTGCAGTGTGGCTGTCGCCGCACACTACCACCATGCCGGGATGGACGAAACCATGCTCAGGCACGACAACATGAATGACGCCGTTGTTAGGGTCGGTCATGTCGTACAGCTTCAGGCCGTTGACGCGGCAGTTTTCAGCCATAGTTTCGATTTGCTTTTTAGCAATAGGATCGGCGATGGGCAGGTTGCGATTTTTGGTTGGTACGCAGTGATCCATCGTGGCAAGAATGCTGTGCGGATTGCGCACCTTGCGGCCGGACAAGCGCAGACCTTCAAAGGCCTGCGGGCTGGTGACTTCATGCATCAAATGCCGATCAACATAAAGCAAGGGAGCTTGGCCGGCCTCGTCAACAACAAGGTGGCTGTCCCAGATTTTTTCGTACATGGTCTTTTTCATGGCGTATTCCAAAGCTTGCATACCGACTCTATATCGAGCGTATGACGAGTTACAGGGTCAATCAAAAGCATAATAAAGCTATGCATAGCTGGCTATTATCCTCTAAAAGAGAGTTGGTTTGCAATTTGGCAGGAATGGTCGCGTATCAGGGCATAAGTATCAGAGGGAGGACATTCGCAAGTCGTAGCACATCAGGTAGGCACAAAAAAGGGACGCAGTCTCGCCGGCTTTAGTGCGAAGAAGCCGGCTGTTGCGACAGTTGCCTTGATTTATCTGTGCGAGATCACATTCATTCCCTGCTTTAGTTCAATCTCGTCAATGTAGCCGACTGCGCCCGGTGTGGATTGCACATAGTTGATGAGTTCCGACGCACTGGACAATTCGGCTGGCGGCGTACCCTTGCCGATATAGCGGCGCACCGTCCAGTAAGCGGTGTATTTTTCCTCATCCTGATTGAGGAACTCCCGCAGGAAGCGATTGCGTTCGGATGTGCCGGGCTTGACTCCGACCGGGGTGACGTTAATGCCGGCAACCGTAATGAATTTTCCTGTATACACTTTCTGGATCGTCTCAGTATCCATCAAAGGCACGTTGTTGTTTCCGATGACCACCATTTCACCTGCAAGAGCTTGGCCGACCGCTAGAAAAACGACCACCGATATAACTTTAATCGTCGTTTTCATAATCGCTCCTAAAATACAACACTGTAAGAAAAGGAGAACACATTGACCACTTTTCCTCTGGATGAGTCGCCGGGCGGTGCATCAATGAGGCTCGACATGTCGCCGACATGGGTTAGCGCCCATTCGGCCTTGAGCCTGCTGGTCGGATTTATCCGATAGGACGTTCCCAAAGCCCAGGTGGTTTGATCGTAGGTAAAAATTCCGGCGGTGGCTCCCGCACGCTGGGACGCGTTAATCGTAGCCGCGCCGGGAATGGAGTCGGGAACGGTATTGTTGTACACCGTGTTGTAAAGGTCGAATGTCCGCGCCAAAGATTGTAAATGCGCCACGCTGATATAAGGCGTCCAGGCCTCGAACGGCTTGAGCACGGCAAGGTACGCCCCTTGCGAGGCAGGGCCGGTTAAGATATTGCTGACATCGCGGAAAACATACTCGCTAATCACCCGAAAGCCGTAGCCTATCCCCACATTAGCAGCCGCGGTGTAAATCGGGGCATGTATCTCCGAGACTTCAGGCAAACCGGGGCCGGCCATCTGGTTGGAAACTTGGTAATAACCGACTCCGGGCATAATCTGGACATAGGGAAAAGTCGAGGCCATAACTTGACCGTCGGTGCGTTTGGCATAAAGATCATGCGCGCCGATGCGGAAAATATCGTCGTCGCGCTGAAAGGTCAACGCCAATCCGTATATGTCAATCTTGACCGGCATAAAATAAGCTTCGGCAGACAACGGCGGATATTCGTAAGGCGCATTACGAAAATGCGTCTTGGTTTTCCCCCAATAGCCGTCGAGTGTGAGTTCACCGATATTCAGATTCCAGGTTTTGATAAAGGATATGCCGTCTACATTGGTGGTCGGCGTTAGGGAATAGACTTCCGCCGGTAGCCGGGCGAAATCGAAGGTGGCGCCAATGTCGGTGGTTTCGCTGTTCAAATACAGCGGGATACGCACTCTGCCGATACGGAACAGCCAATCGTTGGCAGGCCGCCAAGTCAGGAATGCCCAAGTGACGGTGGGAGCCAAGTCATCATCGCTTTTGATGGATGCGGCCAACTTGCCTTGCGCGGTAAGGCTGAACTGTTCGGTCAGCTTGGCGTCCATTTGCAGTCCCAGCAAGGAATCGCGTTTAAATGTCCCGCGATCACTCAAAAACCGTTGGTAGTTGTAGTGCTGATCCGACTGCGCGTAACCTGCGGTGGCGAAGCCTGAAAGCGAAACATCCACCCCGAGTAGCGAAAAATCCATCGCCGGAGCGGGCATTGCGCAAAGGACTGAAACAGCTGCTAACGCCCATGTGATATAGCGTTTCATAACGTTTCCATTGGTTGAAAATACCTATCTTTAGCGAAGGGATAGAGGTTGTTGGCGAGCAAGGCCATTAACGATCAATCCACAATGAGGCGATGCGCTTAAAGTCATCCTGAATCTCCAGAAATGCCTCGACCACCTGCGGATCGAAATGCGCGCCGCTCTCCTGCGTGATAACGGCGACGGCTTGCTCGCGGGTCATGGCGGCTTTATAGCAACGGCTCGTCGTCAGCGCATCAAATACATCTGCGACCGCCATTAGGCGGGCGGCCAAGGGGATTTGTTCGCCCGCCAAGCCATCCGGGTAACCTGTGCCATCCCATTTTTCGTGATGGCCGCGTGCAATATCCAGCGCCATCGACAGGAAATCGCCCTGTTCCCCGGTGTTTTCACCTGCCGTGCGCAGCATATCGTGGCCGCGCAGCGCATGGGTTTTAACGACGTCAAACTCTTCCTCCGTCAGCTTGCCGGGTTTGAGCAGGATGCGCTCGGGAATGGCGATCATGCCGACATCGCGCAGCGCTGCGGCTTTGGCGATCAGTTCGATGCGTTGCATTGTCAGATAGGCGGCGTGCTTGGGCAGCTGTGCCGATTTTTCCGCCAGTAGCCGCGTATATTCCTGAGTGCGGCGGATATGGTTTCCGGCACGCTCGTCGCGAAATTCGGCCAGCGAAACCATGATCTGTATGGACGATTCCAGTAGACGGCTTACCTCGGAAAGGCGGCGCTCCACCTCCTCTTTCAAGCAGGCGTTCCGGCCTTCGATAAAATCCTGCCAGTCTTTAGCCTGCAAGTGGGTTTTGACGCGCGCCTGCACTATCGACGGGCTGATGGGTTTATGAATGAAATCCGCCGCACCGAGCAACAAGCCTTGCTCCTCGTCTTCCATGCCGGTTTTTGCGCTGAGGAAAATGACCGGGATACGTTCGGTGCGCGGGTCAGATTTCAAACGACGGCAGACTTCATAGCCGTCCATATCAGGCATCATAATGTCCAGCAAAATCAGGTCGGGCAACGTGGTAGACGCGAGTTCCAGCGCACGTACGCCATTATTGGCGACTCTGACCTGATACTGATCCGTCAGCAAATTCGCTATCAGGCTCAAGTTGAAGGGCGTGTCGTCAACCACCAGGATGGAGACATTTTCTTGGGTTTTCATGCGTCATTACTCCGCTCTGTTGAGTTGCAAATTCTTGCGTCTCTTGCAACTAATCTGGCTTCATCAAAATCAAAGTTTTCCAGTGCAGTGGAAATGCGGCGGATCGTTTGAGCGGGGAACAAGTCGGTCAGTTCCGGTTTCCCGGATTCCCACAGACCGGCTGCTTTAAAATTGCCATTTTCAAGCAGCGTTTCAAACTCGCTCCACCAGGACGGTAACGCGGCGCCGCTCGTTGCTGCTCCGCCGACACTGTCTTCTTCTACCGCTTCCGGGAAATGTTCTCGCAGAGCTGACAGTAAAGGCATAAACACGACTGACAGCGCCGCCAGATCGTCCCGCCATGCCGTTTGCCGGTTTTTGAGCGCCTGCTCTAGCGTTTCGGCGCACTGCTGAACCTCATGGGCCCCCATGCTCCCCAGCAAGCCCTTCACTGTATGAGTGAGCCGTTCGGCGTCCTCCCAATGCAGCTTTTCCATTGCCAGTTCGATTTGAGCGGGCATGTCGGCATAGTCGGCAGCAAAGCTTTTTAACAGCCATAAATAAAGATCTTGCCTGCCGCCTGTACGGCGAAAGCCAATCGCCGTGTCCAGCCCATTGATCTGCGGCAGCGCCGCCGGTATTTGGGGCGCGGGCCTAGCCGATGCCGCCACTGTAGAAGTAATAGGAACTTGCCCCTCCGGCACATAAATTCGCGCCAAAACGGCGTACAGCATATCGGGCTCAACGGGCTTGCTGACATGATCCTGCATCCCCAGCGCCTTGCAACGCTCGCGTTCTTCCAGCATGGCGTGGGCCGTCATGGCGACTATCGGCAGTTTGTAATAACGCTGATCCATGCGCAACTGGCGCGTCGCCTCGTAGCCGTCCATTACCGGCATTTGCAGGTCCATCAGGATGACGTGATAGCCGTCGGCGGCGTCTTCGGTCAGCAGGTCGAGCACTTCCTGGCCGTTATTGGCGACCGTAACCCTGATGCCGCGACTTTCCATCAACTCGACCGCCAACTGCTGGTTGATCGGGTTGTCTTCCGCCAGCAACACCCGCATGCCATTGAGGTTGGCGTTGATGCGGCTATCATAGCTGCCGCGGTGTTCGTCGACGCTGTTCCCGGTCAGGGTGTTGAGCAGCTTGCGCAGGGCTTCGGGCAAGACCGGCTTGGGCAGAAAATGCAGCGCGCCAAGTCGGCGGAGGGTCTCGTGCATCATTTCAGAATCGTAAGCGGAGACCACTACCGTTTGCGGCGCCGGCATCATGTCGCTGCTTTTAAGCGCTTGCAGCAACGCAGCGCCATCCATTTCCGGCATGACCCAGTCCAACAGCAGCAGGTCATAGGGGAGGCCGGCATCGTGCGCGGTTTTGATCATTGCCAAAGCCGCGTTGCCGTCGGCAGCGCTGTCGATTTTTTGTCCAAGCGCAGCGCCGACGCCAAGAGCGGTGAGCAGATCGACCAACACCAGTTGAGCTTCCGGCTGGTCGTCAACCACCAATACCCGTAGGGCCCCAACCCCCGGCAGCGGCGCAACCGGCTGCACCGGTTTAGCTATCGGCAGGCGGGCGGTAAAGATAAAGCGTGAACCTTCGCCGAACCTGCTTTCGACCCAAATGCGGCCGTCCATCAGTTCGACGAACTTCTTCGAGATGGTCAGCCCCAGCCCGGTGCCGCCGTATTTGCGGGTGGTCGAACCATCGGCCTGGGTGAATTCATGGAACAGTTGCTCTACCTGCCCAGCCGACATGCCGATACCGGTATCGCGCACGCAAAAGCGCAGTCGCACATAGTCATCGCTACGTTGTTCGACGCTGACCGTCAGCTTTACATAACCCTGATGGGTGAATTTGACCGCATTCGACAACAGGTTAGTGAGAATCTGGCCGAGGCGCAGGGCATCGCCGAGCAGCGCTCCGGTGTCGCCGAGCAGTAGCGGATCGGTGATGTCGAACAGCAGTTCTATTTCTTTCTCGTGCGCTCGTTGGCGCAACAGCGACAGTGAATTGCTGGCCACGTCTTCAAGAATGAAGCGCGTTTGCTCCAGCTCCAGCTTGCCGGCCTCGACCTTGGAGAAATCCAGGATGTCGTTGATGATGCCGAGCAGCGACTTGGCCGCGGTATGCACCTTGTCAACGTAATCTCGCTGGCGCGGCGTCAACTCGGTTTTCAGCGCCAGATAAGCCATGCCGATGATGGCGTTCATCGGGGTGCGGATTTCGTGGCTCATATTGGCTAGGAACATCGACTTGGCGCGGGTGGCGTCTTCAGCCTTTTGATGGGCCGCTTCCAGTTCCTGTTGCGTTTGCTGTCGCAGCTTGATGTCCTGTTCGATGGACTCGGCCATGCTGTCGAAAGTCGCGCCCAGCGCCATTAATTCTTCAACCCAGCGTTCGCTGCTGCTGAAATTTTGCACCGACGAACCGGAAATCGGCATCAGCGCAATCCCGGCACGGGTGGAATAGTCGCCTTGCGCCAAACGTCCGGCGGCTTTTAAAAGCGACTCTATCGGCAATAAAACCCGGCGGCGGATCACTTGCGAGGCGGCCAATACCATCACAAAGGTGAACACTACGCTGCAGAAAGTCAGGAATATCCAGCGCTCCAGGTCTTTTGCCGCCTGAGCCACCGCAGCATTGGTGCGCTCATCCACCTTGGAAACCAGGCCCGTCACGGATTGGGCGAGACTCGATTTGAGTTGGTTGTATTTTTGGCTATGTACCAGTTGGCTGGCAAAATCAAGGCGGGGCTTGCCATCCGAGACAAAGTCTTCGATTAGCGGATCGTAAAGTCCCTGAGTGGCGGCAAAGGCAATCTGCTCGATTTGCTTCATTGCTTCAGTTGCGGTGGAAATCCTGTCCAGCGCATTGAATTCCTCTTTGCTGAATCCTAGCGATTTCATGCGATTCGAAAGTGAGCTAAGTTCGCCATTTTGCGGAAACTGATGCTGAATTTCGTCAGCAATCGCCATGTCCCAATAAGCGCCGGGAACATAGTTTTCCGGTTGGGGTTTTTCGCCCTGACGGATCGCCAGAATATCGTAGTAATAGGTTAGGTAGCGGGTCTGTCCGGTGCTGGTATAGGCCCTTACTAAAAGAGTCAGTCGCTCTGTTTCTTGCCGTAACTCGTTGGCCAAAGACATCGTGCGTTGCCGGTGTTCCTGGACAGACACCACGCTGTTGTGAGCCTGCTGGATCATTATCAGGAATGTGGCGTTAGCGCTTAACGCAAACATCACCGCTAACGAGAAGCGCAAGGAAAATTGCTTAAGTTTCAGGTTCGGCGGCATGAGTTGATATTTGTCGGATTTGGTTTTGATTAGCAAGTGCGCAAAGAGTCTGAACGCAACAGGGGGGATTGAACTGTCGACGTTATCTCTGATTATCCCTGGTTAGCCATAACAATTTGGGATAACCCTTTTCCGTCCGGAGTATAACCCCGAAATGAGGGAGCGTCCAAATATAAGCTCCTTCTTCCCCTTAGACGCAAAAACCCCGCAAAGCCGAATTGGCTTGCGGGGTTTTGGTCAGCTTAAAACAGACTTACAAGCTGTAGTACATATCGTATTCAGCGGGGTGTGTGCTCATACGAATGCGAGTTACTTCTTCCATTTTCAATGCAATAAAACCGTCGATAGCATCGTCAGTGAAAACGCCGCCGCGTGTCAAGAATTCACGGTCAGCGTCCAGAGCCTCCAGCGCTTGGTCGAATGAGTGGCAAACTTGCGGGATGTTATTCGCTTCTTCGGCAGGCAAGTCATACAAATCTTTATCCATAGCATCGCCAGGATGGATTTTGTTTTGAATACCGTCCAAACCGGCCATCATCATCGCAGAGAACGCCAGATAGGGGTTTGCAGTTGAGTCAGGGAAACGCACTTCGATACGACGGCCTTTTGGGTTGTTAACAAAAGGAATGCGGATGGAAGCTGAACGGTTACGTGCAGAGTAAGCCAGCATAACCGGCGCTTCAAAACCGGGAACCAGGCGTTTGTAGCTGTTGGTTGATGAGTTTGTGAAAGCGTTCAATGCTTTAGCGTGTTTGATGATACCGCCGATGTAGAACAATGCAGTTTCAGACAGGCCGCCGTACAAGTCGCCGGTAAACAGGTTAACGCCGTCTTTAGCTAAAGATTGGTGGACGTGCATGCCGCTGCCGTTGTCGCCAACCAGTGGTTTAGGCATGAAAGTCGCAGTTTTGCCGTATGCATGTGCAATGTTGGCCACGACATATTTCAGTTCCAGAACTTCGTCGGCTTTTTTAACCAGGGTATTGAACTTCACGCCGATTTCGCACTGACCGGCAGTTGCAACTTCGTGGTGATGAACTTCAGTAATCATGCCCATTTCTTCCAGCGTCAAGCACATCGCAGAACGCATGTCCTGGAAAGAATCGACAGGAGGCACAGGGAAATAGCCGCCTTTAACGCCCGGACGGTGGCCGGTGTTGCCGTCAGGATAGACTTTTTCAGAGTTCCAGCCCGCTTCTTCTGAATCGACTTTGTAGAAAGAGCCGCTCATATCGGTGCCCCAACGGACATCGTCAAAAATGAAGAATTCGTTTTCAGGGCCGAAGAATGCCGTGTCTGCAATGCCGGTTGATTTCAAATAGGCTTCTGCGCGTTTAGCGATAGAACGTGGGTCGCGTTCGTAACCTTGCATGTTTTTAGGCTCAATGATGTCGCAACGCAAGATTAAAGTGTTGTCATCAAAGAATGGATCCATAACCGCTGTAGAGGGGTCAGGCATTAAGATCATGTCCGATTCATTGATGTGTTTCCAGCCGGCAACGGACGAACCGTCAAACATGTTGCCTTCTTCAAAGGTGTCTTCGTCAATGGAATGAGCGGGGAATGTTACATGTTGCTCTTTACCGCGGGTGTCGCAAAAACGAAAGTCGACGAATTTTACGTCGTTTTCTTTAATCAATTTAAGTACTTTTGCTGCAGACATTTATTTCGTCTCCTGAGATGGGTTATATGGGATCAGCATTTATGCCAAACGATGTAACGATACCATTTTTTTTGATGCATTAGCCACTAAAAAAACGAAGCGTAATAAACAGTGTTTTTAGTGGGGTAATGGGCGGACTGACGAGCGCCCAATTATGGTGCTTGGGTAATCTAGATTGCCCATAATTTGTGCGGGTTATGTCTGCTTTGCTATGTTAAGTTGATGGGTAGTAGTGTTAGGTAGTTTAGTTTGTTTTTAAATAGGGTTTTTAACGTATTGAAAGTAAATAAAATAAATCTACTATACTTGAAATAGTTTATCTGAAAAACGATGACTAAGATGTAATTGGCACTTTATTTGCTTTTGTGTTGTTTAGGGGCATTTTGCTTTGAGTTTAATCAATTCTTAAGGAATTTTAATTATGAAAAACCATTTAAACGAAAATCGTTTCAAACTAAAGCCTTTGGCTTTGGGAATAGCGCTGGTTTCTGTTTTTGGCGTGGCGCAGGCTAAAAGTTTTACTGAGGCCAGTACTTTACTCGAAACGGTAGGTGATCCAAACGAAAGCTCATTCATGAAAAATCTTGGATTGAAAGTCGGCGGCTGGGCTAATGCTGGAATCACTTATAACGCGGCAAGCCCTGACAGTAATTTCAATGGGCCGGTTACTTTTGGTGATCGTTCAGCGGAATTCCAATTAAATCAATTAAATATATTCGCGCAACGCGCCGTGGCTGCTGAAGGCGATGCATGGGACTTCGGCGGACGTGTCGATGCGATGTTCGGTACCGATGCTATTTTTACCCAGGCTTACGGTGTTCCGGCATACGATGTGAATACCAACCTGCCGTTAAACCGGAGTCATTGGGATCTCGATATGCTCGGCGGCGCTGACAATCGTTTTTATGATATTGCCTTGCCCCAGGCTTATGCCGAGATTTATGCGCCTATCGGCAACGGTCTGAATATCAAGGCCGGTCACTTTTATACGCCGATCGGTTACGAGACGGTGCCTGCTCCCGATAACTTTTTCTATACCCATGCCTATACCATGCAATATGGCGAACCGTTCACCCATACCGGCGTGATGGGGAATTATACGGTTGATAAAAACTGGGCGGTGATGGGCGGAGCCACTACCGGCAGCGCCACCGGCGGCTGGGATGGCGGCTGGGATAAACAGTTGGGCAACTGGGGCGGTTTAGCCGGTGTTACCTGGACTAGCAATGACAAGGACACTTCAGCCAATATCAGCGGTACTTATGGTGACACATCAGAACATAGCGGCCAAGCTTGGGGCATGTACAGCATGGTGTTGAAGCATAATATCACTGCCAAAACGCATCTGGTCTTACAACATGACCATGGCTATGCTAACGGGATCAATGGCGCTTTAGCGAATGGGACTGGGCCTACCGATACCGAATGGTATGGCATCAACTCTCATTTGACCTATGACGTCAAGGATAATCTGACCGCGGGTGTCCGGGCTGAATGGTTTCGCGATCAAAACGGTTTCAGAGTCTGCTCACCGGGGCGTGTAACGGCGGCTACCAACGTAATTGATAATGCTGGTACCGCGGGTAGTTATGCCGCTAATTTCTTGTCTACCTGTGCGCCGGCCAGTTATTACGCAGTCACTGCTGGGGTAAACTGGAAGCCGATGAAATGGTTGAATATTCGTCCGAATGTTCGTTATGACTGGGTGGATGGAAAAGTTGCCGCAGGCGGACAGTACCGGCCATTCGGCAATGCCAAGCAGGATCAATTCCTGTTCTCTACCGATTTCGCAGTCAGCTTTTAACGCACTGACGGGGAACTGAAAATAGGCGTCTTACGACTGGTTTTCTCTGTGATACCTGCATAACTCATCTTTAAATGGGTTATGCAGGAGCAGGGTAGCGGCGCCGAGTCGATGCTTTCCTTCTTAAGCTTTCGATCACTGGATATTGAATTTATACAAGAGGCTCAAATGAAACTGATAACTGCTGTTGTTAAACCCTTTAAGCTCGACGATGTTCGCGAGGCGCTTTCGGATATAGGGGTTTCCGGAGTAACCGTTACCGAAGTAAAAGGTTTTGGTCGTCAAAAAGGACATACCGAGCTTTATCGCGGCGCTGAATATGTGGTTGATTTTTTACCCAAGGCCAAAATTGAAGTGGCAGTGGCTGATAACATGTTGGAACAGGCCGTAGAAGCCATTACCAAAGCGGCCAATACCAGCAAAATAGGCGACGGTAAAATTTTTGTAACCAATTTAGAGCAGGTTGTCCGGATTCGTACCGGGGAAACCGGCGAAGAAGCGCTTTAATATTTAAGGGGGAACTATGAAACAACTTTTAACTACCTTTATCCTGTTCGCCTTGCTGGGTTATGCAGGATTCTCTTTTGCCGACGCTGCCGTTCCGGTTCCGCCCGCCGCCAACAAAGGCGATACCGCCTGGATGATCGTCGCAACCGTACTGGTTATCCTGATGGTCATTCCCGGTTTGGCATTGTTCTACGGCGGCATGGTGCGCGCCAAGAACATGCTGTCCATGTTGATGCAAGTATTTGTGATTTTCTCGATGATGGCCATCTTGTGGGCGATTTACGGTTACAGTATCGCGTTCACCGAGGGTAACGCTTTCTTTGGCGGACTGAGCAAGATGTTCCTTAAAGGCATAACGCCGGACTCGCTTGCCGCTACTTTCAGTAAAGCCGTTTATGTGCCTGAGTATATTTACGTCGCATTCCAGTTGACTTTCGCGGCCATTACTCCGGCGCTGATCGTTGGCGCTTTCGCCGAGCGGGTCAAATTTTCAGCAGTATTGTTGTTTATGTTCCTGTGGTTTACCTTTTCCTATCTGCCGATGGCGCACATGGTTTGGTATTGGACCGGTCCTGATGCTTATACTGATGCATCGGCGGCGGAAGCAGCTACTGCTACGGCTGGTTTTTTGTTTAAAAAAGGCGCGCTGGATTTTGCCGGCGGTACGGTCGTACATATCAACGCAGGCATCGCCGGATTAATAGGCTGCTTGTTAATTGGCAAACGTATCGGTTACAAAAAGGAATCGCTTGCGCCGCATAGCGTAACAATGACCATGATTGGCGCTTCCTTGTTATGGGTTGGCTGGTTTGGTTTTAACGTCGGCTCCAATCTGGAAGCTAACGGTCTTGCCGCTTTAGTATTTGTAAATACATTACTGGCCAGCGCGGCGGCCACTCTTGCATGGGTTGGCGCTGAATGGTTGTTACGCGGTAAACCCAGCATGTTGGGCGGAGCTTCCGGTGCTGTTGCAGGCCTTGTCGCCATCACGCCTGCTTGTGGCTGGTCAGGTCCTATGGGAGCTATTTTCTTGGGATTGGTTGCCGGTGCGGTTTGTTTCTGGGCGGTTACCATGCTGAAAAGCGCGTTGGGTTATGACGACTCTCTGGATGCTTTCGGTGTCCACGGCATCGGCGGAATTATCGGCGCGTTGGGAACCGGCGTCGTTGCCAGTCCGGCGCTGGGCGGAACCGGCGTTTGGGATTATGTTGCCAATGGCGTGGCCGAATACAGCATGATCGGTCAAATTACCAGTCAGGCCTGGGGTGTGGGCACCTGTGTTATTTGGTCCGCTGTAGTGTCCTTTATTTCCTATAAGATTGTAGACATGGTGATCGGACTTCGGGTCAGCGAAGAGGTCGAGCGTGAAGGACTTGATGTTTCCGAACATGGCGAAACGGCGTATCACATTTAATTTAATGGTGAACTTTTCTTAAAAATGTCTGTTCGCAAAAACGGGCGCTCAATGCGCCCGTTTTTGCGTTTGAAGAAAAGCAACAACGTAGACAAAACACCACAGTCCTTGTTTTTAAAAGGTCTATTAATTGTATGTTGATTGATAATTCACTATGATTGCTGCCGATGTTACCAACACTTTTTGCTATCTAATTGAGAGAGAACATGAAACTAATAACAGCGATTATTAAACCATTCAAAATGGATGATGTCCGAGAAGCATTATCTGAAATTGGCGTTGCGGGTGTCACCGCAACGGAAGTAAAAGGCTTCGGCCGCCAGAAAGGTCACACCGAGTTGTACCGGGGGGCCGAGTATGTAGTCGATTTTCTGCCTAAAGTTAAACTGGAAATCGCTGTCGCGGATGACGTGCTGGACAAGGCCGTTGAAACTATCGTTAACGCAGCAAATACCGGAAAAATCGGCGATGGAAAAATATTTGTATCCAATTTGGAGCAGGTTATACGAATTAGAACCGGTGAAACCGGAGAGGATGCCATTTAGGCGCAAGGAAAAAAGATGTTGTTAAAAATAATAAATAGAAGGCTGTTTTTAGGCCTCTTGCTGTTACCCGATCTTGCTGTTGCGGATCAATTAAATCAGGCCAATACGGCTTGGGTTTTAACATCGACGGCCCTGGTTTTGTTTATGACAATACCGGGATTGTCGTTATTTTATGCCGGATTGGTTAGAAGCAAAAACGTGCTGTCGGTATTAATGCAGTGCTTTGCGATTACCTGTATGGTTTCGATTTTGTGGCTGGCCGGCGTTTACAGTTTTATATTCGCCGACGGCGGAGACATGCAAAAACTGATCGGCGGCGCTTCTAAAGTGTTCCTGCCCGACATCGGCGTGGCGTCATTGAAAGGCGATATTCCCGAAACAGTCTTCTTCATGTTTCAGATGACTTTTGCCATTATTACCCCGGCGCTGATCGTCGGCGGTTTTGCCGAGCGAATGAAGTTTTCGGCGATGCTGTGGTTTAGCGGCTTGTGGTTGATCATCGTTTATCTGCCGATCTGTCACTGGATGTGGGGCGGCGGTTGGCTGGCCGATTTGGGCGCGATGGATTTTGCCGGCGGTATCGTGATCCACGTTAATGCCGGTGTTGCGGCGTTAGTTGCCGCGTTGGTGTTGGGCAAAAGAAAAGGCTTTCCAAATACGGCCATGCCGCCGCACAACATGACCATGGTGGTGACCGGCGCAGGCATGTTGTGGGTCGGCTGGTTCGGCTTTAATGCAGGCAGCGCATTGACCGCAGACGGGCGCGCAGGCATGGCGATGCTGGTGACCCACATCGGCGCGGCTTCCGGCGCTTTAACCTGGATGTTTATAGAATGGCAGCGCTTTAGCAAACCCAGCGTCTTGGGTATCGTTACCGGCATGGTTGCAGGATTGGGCACCATCACGCCGGCTTCCGGCTTCGTCGGACCCTTCGGCGCGCTGGTGATTGGCATTACCGCTGGTGTCGTCTGTTTTTACGCGACTCAGTATGTCAAACGCACCCTGAAAATCGATGATTCTCTGGACGTGTTTTCCGTTCATGGCGTAGGCGGCGTGACCGGCTCATTATTAACCGGCGTTTTTGCGGCAAGCGGTTTGGGCGGCCTCGGTTTGGCTGAGGGCGTTTCAATAATGGACCAAGTCAGCGTTCAGGCTTTGGCGATTGTTGTTACGGCGGCCTGGAGCGGATTATTCAGTTACCTGATTTTAAAATGTTTGGATATCTGGATAGGCTTACGGGTGACTTCCGATGAAGAAGTACAGGGTCTGGATACCGTTCTGCATGAAGAGACAGGATACCTTGATTTATAGATTTGCTCGATAGCATCCTGAAAGGCGGTTCCTCAGTAAGCTGAGAGCCGCCTTTTTTGTTTATAATGGCGGTAAGTTAAAGCGGATTGGGTCGCCGGATTTTATGAAAGTTCCACACATAGCATCAAAAATAAAAATAGCTGTTTTTATAGCGGGCGGTCTTTTCGGTATCTATACTGCGCTGGGCTTGTATGTGCTGCCGATGCTGCTCAAGTCGAAGCTGCCGACGCTCATTCAGCAGCAAACCGGCAGGAAAGCGTCGCTTGCAACGGTCCGATTCGATCCTTTTTCGCTACGGCTAAACCTGCAAGGATTTGAGCTTCAAGAGCCGGACGGCAGGGTGTTTGCCCGCTTTGAGGATTTTTTTGTCGACATTAATGGGCGGCAATCCATCGGTCGGACGGCGCTGGTTATTGATAAGGCGTTGCTGAGCAAGCCGGTTGTCCGCATCGCCAAAGATATCAACGGGGCATTCAATTTTAAAGACTTGCTCAAGGATAACAGCAAAGCCGAACGGGACGGCGCCAGGGTTTTTCCGGTAAACATCGCCAAACTGTCGATAACCGAAGGCAAACTGGACTGGGAAGACGCGCATTTTAGCAGCACCGAAAAAGAGACTGTTTACCCGATTAATTTCTCGATTGAAAACTTCACGACCCAAGCCGACAACCCAGCTAATTTCGGCCTAACCCTGGAGTTGAATTCAGGCGGCAAGCTTGATTGGCAAGGCGTTATCGGCCTTAAGCCGCTGTCTTCATCCGGGCATATCAAGCTCGATAACGTGCAGTTGCCGAGAATCCGGGCGCTGGCTTTGCAGGATTTTGTGACGTTGGATTTACAAGGTTATGAGTTGCTTGAGGCTGATTACAAAGCGGATTATGTCGATGATAAAGTTAACGTCGGCGTCAGTCAGGGCAAGTTTGAACTGCGCGATTTTAAGCTTGCAGAATCAGTTCAGGAACAAGCGCTGGCGACAATATCCGGTTTTGCTGTCAATGGAATCGGTTTTAGTCTTGAAAAGCGCGAACTGACCATCGAATCCGTTTCAGCCAATGATGCCGATTTTAAGGCTTGGTTGAATGCCGAAGGCGTTTTAAATTACCAGGCCTTAATACCGGTTGCTCAAGTTGGAGTAACGCCTGCCGAACCGGAACAAGCGCCGTGGAGTATCAGTATCAACAACATCGCGCTGAATAATTTCGGGCTTACCTTTGAAGATCGGACCTTAAAAAAGCCGGTCACCGTGACCGCCAAGCCGCTCAATCTTAAATTGACGAATTTTAGCAATAAAGCCGGGGCCGGCCTGCCTTTTCAGCTTAGCGCCTCAATTAATGAAACCGGCTCGATAGAGTTGGACGGCAACGCCGTTGCCGAACCTTTATCCGCGCAGATAGCTTTCGATGTTAAGGGCATTGCGCTGGAAAATTTCCAGGCTTATGTCGACAAATATGCGCGGCTGGATGTGATCGACGGGACGCTGGAGGTCGACGGCAAGGTTTCGGTCGCCAAATCGGCAGAGGAAAAACTGGATGTGAAGTTTAGCGGCAATACAAAAATTGCCGATTTATTAACCCGCGACCAGTTGAAGAACAAGGACTTTGTAAAATGGGATAATTTAGCGCTTAACGGCATTGATGCCGATTTTGCGGCCAATCAATACAGCGCCGAAACACTGGTGATTAACAAGCCTTATGCCCGAGTCATTGTCAAAAAGGACAAAACCGTCAATTTTGGCGACATTATGATTGCCGAGCAAAGCGATGATGACAGTAAACGGCAACCGGCCGTTAAAGCCGCTAAAAATACGCAGTCGGAAGCAGCGTCCAAACCTACCTTTAAACTGGGCAAGATTCAAGTGATTGACGGTTCTTCCGATTTTTCCGATCTTTCGCTGATTCTGCCGTTCGCCGCGCAAATCAAAAGCCTGGACGGCGGCGCCAGCGGCATATCCTCAGAACAAAAATCAACGATCAAGGTGGATTTAAAGGGGACTGCCTACGATCTGGCGCCGGTCGACGTCAAGGGCGAAATCAGTCCTTATCTGGGCGATTACAATGTAACTGTGAATTTTACCGGCATGCCGATGCCGTTGATTTCGTCGTATATGGTGCAATTTGCCGGATATAAAGTTGAAAAAGGCAAAATGTCGCTGGAGTTGGAGTACAAGGTTGCTAACAAGGAGCTGACGGCAAGCAATAATATTTTGATTGACCAGTTCGAATTGGGCGAAAAAGTTGAAAATCCCAATGCCGTGTCGTTGCCGCTGGAATTGGCGGTCGGGTTGATGAAAGATTCCGAGGGCAAAATAAAAATTCACGTACCTATTTCCGGCAGCCTGGAAGACCCAAAATTCAGCGTGAATCATATCGTTGCCGATGCGCTGGTGAATGCCATCGGCAAAGTGATTTCTTCGCCTTTTCGCGCGTTGGCCTCCTTGATAGGCAGCGAGCAGGATTTAAGCACGATCAGCTTTGCTGCGGGCGATGCGGTCTTAACCAAGCAGCAAATCAGTAAGTTGGACGATTTGGCCAAGGCGCTAAAAACGCGTCCCATTTTAAAGCTGGAAATTAAAGGCGCGGCATTTCAGGAGCAGGATTGGCCGGCGGTCAGCGACGACGCTTTATACTATCAGCTTAAAAAAATAAAAGCCGACGAGGTTAATAAGCAGGGCGGCAGAAAAATACGCGCAGAATATGTGGTGATTTCCGACCAGGATTACCGGCGCTTGATGGAGCAACTGTTTGCGGAAAAATTTCCGCTGATGGTGGAAAAATCGTTGCTGGGCAGGCTGCGTCTGATCGGCAGCAAGGCCGATACGAACACGGACGAGTTTTATGCGGTCGCCAAGCAGAAGTTGTCAGCGATTATCAAACCGGAAGAACAGAGATTAAAAAGCTTGGCCGCGGAACGAGCGCAAGCGATTGCCAACTATATCGTGCAAAAAGGCGGCATCGCCAATGAGCGGGTATTTATACTCGATACGGCCATTGATCCTGTAAGGGAAGACAGCGGGATTGTCAGTTTGTTGTCTTTGAAAGCGGATTAATGCACTACGAAGCCGGGCAGGGCGTGCGACCGAGTCCTGCCGATACACGCCTTAATTCAGGAACAAGCATTGGATCTACGAAAATATTCAAAATAGACAGCACATTGTTGATCATCGCCAAAAGGGCGGATGGCTGGCTTATCAACATGCTGACGGCTTGTCGGTTAATCCTTCGGTCTCAGCACCAGTATCTTAGCCAATGATTGAAGATTTACCTGCTCCTCAAACGCTAATCCGGATCGGTCGACGAGCTTTTGCCATTCAGAAAGCGTTCTTTCCCGGCCTCGGGTTGCCATGAACATCTGCATATCGAAAGCGGCACTGGAAAAATCGGCTTTCGATTCCGAAACAACCAATTCCATTAGTGCAATGCGGGCGCCGGTACCCGCGCTTGCGGTGGCCAGATTGCGTAGTACTTTGATGCAATGATCGTCATCCATGCCATGCAGAACGGCGCTCAGCAAGTAGATGTCTTTGTCGTTGTTGGCGACAGGAACCGAGTCGAGCAAGTTTCCCGCTTGGTACGTTAATCGGGACAGCAGGCTTGGCGATGCTTTGCCGGTCCAGTCTGTTGCCGCTGTTTGAATAATCTGATGCCGGTCGAATACGACAGCCGTGAGCTGCGGATAGCGCTTTAATAAGGTTAATGATTTACTTCCCTTCGAACCGCCGACATCGATGACGCGATCAAATCGTCCCCAATCGAAGTCGGTGGCAAAACTGTCGCCGGTCAGTGCTTCCACACTGTCCATCGCATCGGCAAACAGCGCATCGAATTCGGCATGCTCGTCCATGTAGGCATAAAGTTCCAGGCCGTGAGAGGATTGAAATGGAACGTCGCCGCTGCGTAGTCCTTGTTCCAGTTGCTCATACCACGGCCGGCTCATCTCGACCGAGTTGTGCATTAAGATCATTGCCCGGACGTTTTTCGGATTATCTTCACGCAGGTGGACGGATAAAGTGTTGTTTCGGAAAACCCGAGGTGACGCTTCTTCAAATACATCCATGGCCGCCAGCATGCGCAGCAGGCGGTAGAGGGCGTCCGGTTGTGCAAAAACGCGTGCGGCAAGCACCTCGACTTCGAGTTGACTGTCTCCCAGAACCGATGCAATATCCAGGCGTACGGCGACGTAAAGTACACGCGACTGCCAAAACGCCGAGCCGATCCGGATCAGCCGGAAGGGGGGAGGCGTGACTTTGTTGGGAATGTTCTGTAGCCAGGCGGCAAATTTCATCAGCGTTGCAAAGCGGCGAACCGTGCCTGGATTTTTTTGTAATGACATGGTAAGTCTCCTGCTATTCGGCTGTTGTCCGGGTTAAGCCGGCGGTAAACAGGCTGCCATTGAACGCAGCCAATTTCTCGAAGAATGCGGCGTCCATTGGCCGCCCCAGCTGCTCCTCAAAAATATCCTTCAGCAGTATGGGCATCATTGCCAGGCTGACAAATGCCATCCTAACGATGTCAGGATCTAAAGAAGGCGTGATTTGTCCGGCGGACTTCAATGCTTCCAACTTTTTGGCGCCGCGTGTACGCCCGCGCTCCAATAGCTGTTGGATAAAGCGTCGGCCGGGGCCTTGGTTAAGCGCCAGGACTTTTAAGATGAGTTTCGGAAATTCAGGTTGTTTGGACATGGTCTGGTAGTACAGGTGGAAGAAGTCCTGAAAGCCTTCGACGGAGTCCAACAGCTGCCCGTCCAGCACCTTAAGTAGCGGGTTCAGTGTGTCGCGGATCATTTCCTCGTATAAGCCCTCTTTGTTGCCAAAGTAGTAACGGATCATCGAGATGTTGACATCGGCCTTTTCTGCGATCAGGCGGGTCGTGACCTTGTGGTATTCGTCGGACAGAAAGTTGTCGAGAGCCGCTTTGAGCAACCGCTCGCGTACCGGATCAGACGCAAATTCGGGGGGGCTAAACATCACATTCTCCAATATCAGATAGTGAATTTAGATTAGCAGTTGCAAGTCGGCGTCACCAGCAGTTTCGTTAATCAACTTAAGCGGTTTGATTAACAGGCCGGGGAAGGTAAAGCTGACAGCCTTGTAGCGGAGATTCGGGACGGTGTTTGGAATGGCGGGCTCGGGATGTAGGCCGGAAACGCCAGTTCTCGCTATCGCTTGAACCGGCTTGTTCCGGCTTACTTCAAGATGTGTATAAAGACGAACGTCCGGCGTGGAGAAACGGATCGGGCAATCGATACAAGCTCACTATGACGGTGAATTCTTAACCAGCCTTGTATTGTTAACCAATTCATAAGTTTCCTATGCAAATACTTACCTGTAAAATCTGCGGTTTTATTATCATTGGAGCAACAGCAAAATGGGTAGAGCCTATCAAAACCGTAAAGTGTCTATGGCCAAAACATCCGATGCCAAGGCAAAGGTTTACAGCAAATACGGTCGGGAAATATATGTAAGCGCTAAATCGGGCGGCGTTGATCCGGCTGGAAACTTAGCATTGCGGGGCTTGATTGAGCGCGCCAAGAAAGACCAAGTTCCTACCCATGTGATAGAGAAAGCCATCGACAAAGCTAAAGGCGGCGGCGGCGAGGATTTTGCGCCTGCGCGCTATGAAGGCTACGGTCCCGGCGGTTGCATGGTGATTGTCGAGTGCCTGACCGATAACCCTAACCGTACTTTTGGCGACGTGCGTCAGTGTTTTACCAAAACAAAATGCAAAATCGGCACGCAAGGCACGGTCAGTCACATGTTCGACCATGCCGCCATTCTGGCATTTAAAAATACCGACGAGGACGTTGTGCTTGATGCGTTGCTTTCGGCCGATGTCGACGTGACCGATATTGAAAGCGATGACGGAAAAGTCACCGTGTTCACGCCGCAGGCCGACTACTTCAAAGCCAAGCAAGCCTTATTGGATGCTTTCGGCGAGATTGATTTTGAGGTCGACGAGATTCAGTTTCTGCCCAAAAGCGTGACCCCGATTAGCGGCGACGATATTGCGCTGTTTGAAAGGTTTTTGGACCTGTGTAACGATCTGGACGACGTGCAGAATGTTTATCATGATGCCGAGTTTTGATCGCCGCATCCGCTTATCGTCCGGGGTAACGGGGTTGCGCTTGTTACCCCGGACCGTTGCTAAAGCGGCAGTTGATCGGTTGGTGATCCCGATGCCGGTTTTGCATCCGATTTATCGGTTCTAGGCGAGTCATCGCGGCCGTCATAGCCAAACAGGCCGGTAATCATTTCCCACAGGGTTTTTTCAAGATCCCGTTTCGGTACTTCTACGGTTGTTTCTTCCGATGATTTAATAACCGGAACGGCGCTGGGCTTGAAATCGCCTTGTACCCCGGTCAGTTGGTCGTTATCAAAGAATAATGAAATTCTTTTTTGCTGTCTGTCGCCGCCTGAAATTTGGGCCGAATAGAGATAGTCCCAGCGTTTCTGATGAAAAAAATCAACCAGCATTGGGGAACCCAGTATGTACAGCACCTGGCGTTTGTTCATATTGGGCCTGAGTTGGTCGATCATGGCTTGATCGACGATATTGCCTTGCTGGACATCGACGGTGTAGACGCCGGGCAGGTTGGTCAGAATGGTGGTGCAAGCGCTGAGGCTCAGGCTTGCTACGACTGCAAGAATGCAGGAGAGGGGACGATTAGCAAATAGCTTTAAAGCGGGAAGCGGCTTTCTCATTTGAGGCTGCGGATGAGTTGAAAATGCAAAATCATACAGGATGTTAAGGGATTATCCTATAAAACTGTCATGCCCATGCTGTCAAAAAAAGGCTACAATGCGCGCAATTCTATATAAAACTGCCTGCATAAAGGTATAAGCGGAGAGTAATGTTGGATACGCATGATTTAAGGAATGCAGGCCTGAAGGTGACTTTGCCTCGGGTCAAGATTCTGCAGATTTTAGAAAATCAGGTTAATGAGCGTCATTTAACCGCCGAACAAGTTTATAAAATTCTGCTGAGCGAGGATGAAGAAATCGGCTTGGCTACGGTTTATCGCGTTTTAACTCAATTTGAAGCGGCCGGATTGGTGAGTCGACACCACTTTGAAGGCGGTAATTCGGTCTTTGAACTTGATAAAGGCGGTCATCATGATCACATACTGTGTATGAAGTGCGGCAAAGTGGATGAGTTTACCGATGAGGTTATCGAAGCCCGGCAAAAGGAAATTGCAGAAAAGCTGGGTTACGAATTGACCGATCACGGCCTTTATTTATACGGCTTTTGCGCGCAGTGCAGGAAATCCTGATTGATGACTACTCGGCGCCATTGGATACAATGGAACGCTGATGACGCAGGTAATCAAGATTTTTTCTTTGAGTTATCGGTGCCCGGCATATTCAGCTGCATTCTATTGTTGGTTTTTTAATTATTTAAAATAATAAGCTTCATGTTCAAACCCCTCATTTTTTATATCGGCTTGCGTTATACGCGGGCTAAACGCCGGACGCAGTTCATTTCTTTTATCACCTTAACTTCCGTGTTGGGCATAGCCTTGGGCGTCACTGCGTTGATTGCGGTGTTGTCGGTGATGAACGGCTTTGAAGCCGAATTACGCGAACGGATTCTCGGCATGACCTCGCATGCGACCGCCACCGGAAGATACGGGCAGTTGGATAACTGGCAGGAACTGGAGCGGAAATTAAAAAACTATCCGCATATAGAAGGCACCGCGCCTTTTATTAACGGGCAGGTGATGATTAACGCCGACCGGCGTGTCAGCGGCACTATGCTGACCGGGATTCTGCCGGAATACGAGTCCAGAGTGTCGGAAGTCGCCGATAAAATGAAGGAAGGCAAGCTGTCCGATTTGCTTCCGGGCGAATACGGCATTGTTTTAGGCGTGGAGCTGGCCAATTACCTGGGCGTTTTTGTCGGCGATAAAATCACCGTCATCAGCCCGCAGATTAACTCGACACCGGCCGGTATTGTGCCGCGCATGCGGCGGTTTACCGTGATCGGTATTTTTAAAGTCGGCATGTATGAATATGATCGCAATATGGCGATGATTCATCTTGATGACGCGGCCAAGCTGTTTCGTTTGGATGCTGCCGTTTCAGGCCTCAGGATCAAGCTGGATGATTTGTTTAATGCGCCGAAAATCACCCGTGCGCTGTCAAACGCTTTGCATGACGATTATCAGGTCAGCGATTGGACGCTGGCGCACAGTAACTTCTTCCGGGCGATACAGACGGAAAAGCGGGTGATGTTTATTATCCTGTTGCTGATCGTGGCGGTGGCGGCCTTCAATATCGTCTCGACCTTGGTGATGGTGGTTACCGACAAGCGCGGCGATATTGCCATTTTAAAAACCCAGGGACTTACGTCAAGGTCGGTGATGGGTATCTTTATGGTGCTGGGGGCGGTAATCGGCATAGTCGGCACCGCACTCGGCACCGTCGGCGGGGTGTTGCTGGCCTTGAATGTTGAAACCATAGTGCCTGCGATTGAAAAATTATTTCACGTCCAGTTTATGGCGGCGGATGTGTATTATATCAGCGAACTGCCGTCCAAACTGGTCTGGTCTGATGTTTATGCGATAGCGGGCATGGCTTTTTCCCTGTCATTATTGGCAACTATTTATCCTGCCTGGCAGGCAGCCAAAGTCAATCCGGCGGAAGTTCTCAGATATGAATAATACCAGCATTTTGCAATGCCAACAGTTGACCATGCGCTATGACCAAGGCGGGCTTGATGTTGATGTTTTAAAAGGCGTTAATTTAAGCATCGGCATTGGCGAACGCGTCGCCATTATGGGCGCATCGGGCTCAGGTAAAAGCACCTTGCTGCATCTGTTGGGCGGGCTTGAGAAACCTACCGGCGGCAAGGTGGTGTTAGACGGCGTTAATCTTAATGAAGTCGGCGCAGGCCAAGTGGCTAAATTAAGGAATAAGTCGTTGGGCTTTATCTATCAGTCGCATCACCTATTGGGGGAGTTTACCGTACTGGAAAACGTGGCGATGCCGTTGTTGATTGGCGGACACTCGGTAAAAGAGGCGAGTATCCGGGCGATCGCGTTATTGAAACGGGTCGGCTTGGGGCATCGTATCGAACACAAGCCCGGCGAGTTATCCGGCGGGGAGCGGCAGCGCGCCGCAGTCGCCAGGGCGTTAATCAATAAACCCGGCGTGGTTCTGGCGGACGAGCCCACCGGAAACCTGGACAGCAAAACGGCGGATCAGGTTTACCAGTTAATGTTGGAATTAAATCAGGAGCTGAATGTCAGCTTTTTGGTGGTGACCCATGACCATGAGCTGGCCGCAAGAATGGGCAAGGTCTTGCATATGGAAGATGGGTTGATTTTAGGTTAAAGGTGCAAGGTGCAAGGATTGCTATTCCCTTTAACCTTTAACCTTTAACCTTTTCTCCTTTCTTTCCGCCCATTTTTTGGTCACATGATATTGCCAGTAATATTGAATACCGAAATAGCCGGCAGCGGACGAGACTATACCCATAATAAAGCAGCCGGTCAGAAATGGTTGCCAGACATCGCCCAGCCCGGAGAGCACAGTGCTCAGTGAAAACTCGGATGGGTCGGCGGAGGTTGGTTGATTCATGAACCAAAGTCCGACCTCATAAGCAAAATAAAACAGCGGCGGCATGGTGACGGGGTTGGTTATCCAGACCAATCCTACCGACAGAGGCAGGTTAGCTCTGAAATAAATGGCCCCGGCAGCGGCAATGGCCATTTGCGTCGGGGTTGGAATCCAGGCGCAAAAAAGACCCACGGCAAAAGCCATGGCAATAGAGCGCCGGTTTAAATGCCATAGATTAGGTTCGTGCAGTTTATCGCCCAGAAATTGCAGGCTCTTGTGTCGTTTGATGACCTCAGGATCGGGGATGAACTTGTGAATCAGTTTTTGTATCAGTTCTTTTGGCATCGTTATTTATTATTCAAGTGAAATATAATTTCAGTTTATCAGGTTTTGGTTAGCCTAAAAAACACCAAGGTGTTAAATGGTTGTTTCCGCGCTGTCATTTTTAGCCGGGCTGCTGCTGGTTCAACAGTTGCCGGTATTGCCGGATATTCAATGGCTGATAGTCGGCGGCGTAGCGGCCTGCATTATTGCATGGTTGGGTTATTGGCGGCGGCTGTTTTTTGTGGTCGGGGTGCTGTGGGCGATAGTGTTTGCAATGCACCGATTATCGGACCGGTTGCCTGAGCAGTTAGAAGGGGAGGAGGTTCAGGTTACCGGTACCGTCGCCGACTTGCCGGAGCAAGATGAAAAGCGAGTCCGCTTCGATTTTATCCCCAGGGATGGGGTGTATGCCGCAAGCCAACCCGGACAGCTACTACCTTCAAAACTGAGACTCAGCTGGTATTACCCGGATCAACCCATCAAGGCGGGGCAGCATTGGACTTTTACGGTTAAATTGAAGCGCATCCACGGCACCATGAACCCAGGCGGCTTCGATTACGAACGCTGGTTGTTTATCGAAGGCATCGGCGCGACAGGCTATGTGCGATCCAGTCCAAAGCCCGTTTTGCTGGGCCGCGATTCGGCCTGGACCCGCATTGCCGTGTTGCGGCAGAGCATCGCCGATCAGCTCGCCGGCACCTTGGGCAACAGCCCCAATCTTGCGCTAATCAAAGCCTTGACCATCGGTGACGGCAACAGCATCACGCAGCAGCAATGGGAGGTTTTTCGCAAAACCGGCACGACCCATCTGGTGGTGATTTCCGGTTCGCATATCGGGCTTATTGCCGGACTGGTCTATTTTTTAGTGCTGAAATTATGGGCGCAGACAGGATGGCTTGCTTGGTCTCCGCAAAAGGTTGCGGCAATTTCGGCAGTACTGGTTGCGATTTTCTACTCGGGATTGGCCGGGTTTTCGGTGCCTACCCAGCGTTCCGTCGTTATGTTGGTTGTCGCGATGACGGCCATTATCCTGCAGCGTAACACGCAGCCCTTTAATATCTTGTCCATTGCGCTATTCGCGGTATTGATATTCGATCCGTTAGCGGTGCTGGCGGCGGGGTTCTGGCTGTCGTTCCTCGCCGTGAGCCTGATTGTTTATGCCGTCTCCGGTCGCTTGGGCAAGCTTAAGCCTATTTGGGCCGCGATAAAACTGCACTGGGTTACCTCGGTAGGTTTATCGCCGTTGCTGTTGCTGTTTTTTCAGCAGGTTTCATTGATTGCGCCATTGGCTAATCTGGTTGCCGTGCCGGTCATTAGCTTGTTGGTGGTGCCGTTATCGCTGCTGGCTGTCATGGTCATGTTCATTTCACCCCTGTTGGCGGGCAAACTGTTCTATCTGCTAGAACCTCTGTTGCAGGGTTTAGGGTGGTTATTGCTCCATTTGGCGGAAATTCCGCAGGCTTCGATCAATCATGCAGCACCCTCGCATTGGGCGTTGCTTTTCGCTGTGCCGGGCGTGCTGCTGTTGCTGGCTCCGGTCGGCATTCCGGCGCGGTGGTTGAGTTTGGTCATGTTTTTGCCGCTGGTGTTTACCGATGCAAAACGACCCGAAACCGGTGAGATTAACATGACCTTGCTCGATGTCGGACAAGGCCTATCGGCCGTCGTGCAGACCCGTCATCATTGGCTGGTTTACGATACCGGCGCGAAATTTTCTGCGGAAAGCGACATGGGGCAAAGCGTGCTGCTGCCTTTTTTGCGTAGCCAAGGCATAACCAAAATCGATAGCTTGGTCGTCAGCCACGGCGATAACGATCATATCGGCGGCACGGAATCGTTGCTGCGCGGCATAGCGGCGGAACACGTGCTGACCAGCGTTGCGCAGCAGTTAAGCCGGTACGCGCCGATTAACTGTGCGGCAGGGCAATCTTGGCGGTGGGATGAAGTCAAGTTTACGATGCTGTCGCCACGACAAGCGTTTGTTTCGGAAAACGACAATTCCTGCGTGTTGAAAATTGAGTCGAAACACGGCACGGTCTTACTGACCGGCGACATACAGGTAGCGGCAGAATCCTGGCTGGTCGAGACCTACGGAGAAACTTTAAAAGCTAATGTGCTGGTCGCGCCGCATCACGGCAGCAAGACGTCATCGACAAGCGGTTTTTTGCAGGCCGTGCAACCCGATTACGTGTTGATTCCGGCAGGTTACCGGAATCAATTCGGTCATCCGCATAGGGATGTCTTGGCGCGCTATCGGCAAGTCGATGCGAAATGGCTGAACAGTGCCGATAGCGGCGCGATTAGCGTTAATGTTGAAAATAATGCTTGGGCAGTGCAGGGGATGCGTCAAGCGAAAAGCAAATATTGGAATGCTAAATAAATCGGCGAGACGCGCCATAATTGCACCGGAAAATTTGTTTCAAGCTATTTTTCGTTAAGATTGGACACAGTGGCTTGGATTTTCCTTGCCAGTGAGTCAATCCCGCGTTGAGTTACTTTCTCATGGTTGCCTTTCAGCTCGATGTCGTAACGGGCAATAGCGGTCTGCTTTTTAACATCGATTAAATAAACCCATAAATAAGAATACAGAAAGCTGGGTTTGCTGTGTTGGCTGACGATTATCCAGTCGGCGCCGAGTTGCCTGCCTAATTGCGCCGCTACATCGTGAAAACGAAACAGATAACCAACACTGCTGTTTGCGGCTTTTTGCCTGTCGGCGTCGACAGGCACTATTTCGTAGTCGTCTACTTGGCTTAATGCCTTGCTCAATAAGGGCGCCATTGATGCGGTTCGTAGCCGTTCCGCCGGCGTATTGGGCAATGAGGTGATGTCGTTCAGCTCGAAATCGAGCACGGCAATCCGTGTCGCGGCGTTGGCGGCATCGGTTAGCAAGGCGCTAAAGACTAAAATGAGAAGGGCAAATTTATTGATGCTCATGGGCTGATTCCTGATGAGTCGGCGATGACGGAACATCGCGATTTGAGCGATTGCCTGCCATGCTTTAGCGCTTGGTAGGGCAATGATTTGGGTTACATGTACGGTTTCAATCATATCGACTCCTGGCTAGGTTTGTTTCAGGCGGCTTTAGCTTTAAGCGCATCGGTAACCCGATATTTGCCCGCAAAGCACGGGCAAATGACTTCGGTCAGGCAATGAACCTGCACGTCGTGTACGCACCGCCGCATTATTTGACGGCCGCTGTGATGCCGGTCAGCCGTAAGCATCGGCTTTTTACAAAGCGCTTAACGCTGGGTTTGGTTTTTGTATAAGCCGATAAAGTCTTGCATGGCGAGTGTCGCAATGACATTCAACGCGTCGTCAAGGATCTCGTAGAGTACGCCGTCGCTGCCGCGAATGCTGAAAAAAACGATGGTATCCCTATCGCCGCCGCCTTCCCGGTGCGGTTCGTCGCTGGGCAGGCTGTTGGTGTAACTGCCGACCGCCCGTATTTCCTTAAGCTCGCCATCGGCTTGGTAAATGCGATGTTCGCCCTGGATGACGAAGAGCTTGTTCAGAGCCTTATGTCTGTGCAAGACGATCTGTTGGCGGGCGGCAAACTTGAACAGAACGTCGATAATTTTGTTGTGTTCATCGATATCCAGAATCGAATAGTGCAAATGCTCAAAATCAGCCAGGGCGTGCCAGCGGATGTGGCTGTCGTCGAAAAAATGCTTGGGCATGTGTGCGTCCTCTTGAAAAAAATTGTGAATAGGTCGTTTCCGTCGAACTGATCGGATGGCAACAGCATAGGCAATGCACGCTCTGCCGTAAGCCGATATTTGCCCGCAAAATACGGGCAAATTGCCCGCCTGTCAGGCGATGGCTATTCAGCGGGGTTTTCGGCTATTAAAATGCACCGTTATGGGATTCACTCACTCACACAGGCATATCATGAATCTACAACTGCATTTGCTGTACCGTATCGCAATGGTTGCCTTGTTGTGCTTGCTGGTGATCGCATCCTATTCACTGTATCAAAGCCACCGGCAGGCCGAACAAACGATAGAGCAGATGGCCGAGGGGCTGGGCAAGCAACTGGAGTCCCAGCTGATGCTGATCGAGGCCGGCATAGGCCGGGCCAATCCGTTTCCGGATTTCGGGTCATGGAAACAACACGGCAGTCAGCCCGGTATCTGCGTCGCGTATACCGCTGCCGATAGTGCGATGTCGCACAGTGTCTGCACCGGCGCAAAGCGGCTAGAAGCCGATTGGCCGGCTGATTTTGAAACAGCTTATCGACGGATTTTTAACCCCGGTCGGCAAGTGGCGCGCTCAATTGCGTTGCGTGATCGGGTTTACGGTTCGCTGACGGTGACGCCTGGCGCCGAGCTGGAAATCGCGGAAGCCTGGAATAAAACCCGCAGTCTGATGGCGCTGTCCAGCGTTACGGTTTCGGCGGTTTGTTTGCTGGTCTATCTGAATATAAGCCGCGCATTGCGACCGGCGCAAACCATAGTCGCCGGTTTGGAAGACATGGAAGCCGGTCATCTGGCTTACCGCCTGCCGTCGTTTGAGTTGAACGAATGGCAGCGCATTGCCGCAGCGATCAACCAACTGGCGGCCAGTCAGCAGCAACTGCTGGAAGAGCGGCAAAATCTGGTCGTGAAATTAATCAATGTTCAGGAAGAAGAGCGCCGTTATTTGGCCAGGGAGCTGCACGACGAGTTCGGTCAATGCCTGGCGGCTATCAACGCCGTTGCTACGGTGATTAAGCAAACGGCGGCACAGCAATGTCCTGACTTGGTCGATGAAGCCGAGCGCATCAGCCGCATTACCGCGCATATGCTGAACAGCGTGCGCGACTTGCTCGGCCGGCTGCGACCCGCTGAGTTCGACGAACTGGGCTTGGCTGCCAGCCTCAACAGTTTGGTGGCAGGCTGGAATGGCCGTGGCGGCGGCAAGACCCGTTATCGCTTGAGCGTCAACGGCAATTGCGCATCATTGCGGGAAGAGCAGGCGGTCGCTTTGTTTCGGATCGCCCAGGAAGGTCTGACTAATATCGCCAAGCATGCGGCGGCATCCAGCGTCTGTATTAGCCTGGCTATCAGTTCGGAGGCGGTTGTTTTGGCAGTCGAGGACGATGGCGTTGCCATGCAATTACCGTTTGCCGATACCGGCGGCATCGGCTTATTAGGCATTCGTGAGCGCGTTGCCGCGTTGCGCGGACAACTGAACTTGGCGATTGCAGAGCCTCACGGCCTGATCGTTGAAGTCAGGATGCCGATGACTGCGATGACCGAGGCGAGCCTATGATCAGCATTTTATTGGTCGACGACCACGCCATCGTTCGCGAAGGTTACCGCGCATTATTGGCAAAACAGCCCGGTTTGCAAGTGGTTGCGGAAGCGGGCGATGGCGCAGAAGCCTATCGGTTGTTCAAGGAGTTTCTGCCGGATCTGCTGATTACCGATATTTCCTTGCCCGGCAGCAGCGGCCTGGAACTGATTGCCCGCATCAAGCAACGTCGTGCCGATGCCAAAATCCTGGTGTTCAGCATGCATCAAAATCCCGGCTTTGCTGTGCAGGCCATGCGGGCAGGCGCTTTGGGCTATGTGACCAAAAGCAGTCCGCCCGAAGACTTGTTACGGGCGATACGCGAGGTACATGCAGGCCGACACACGTTGAGCGCCGACATCGCCCAGGCCTTGGCTCTGGAAAAACTCGGTAGCGAGCGTATCGCGCTGGAAACGTTGACGGTGCGGGAATTTGAAATTCTGCGTTTGCTGGTCGACGGGCGAAGCAGCGATGAAATTGCCCAGACTCTCAATATCAGTCCGAAAACCGTAGGCAATTGTCATTACCTGATCAAACGCAAGCTCGGCGTTACCAGCGATATTGAATTGACGCGATTGGCGATTAAGTTGAATGTGGTGGACCTTTTGGAGCTGTCTGTTCCAGCCGGTTCTGTCTTATAAGGCCGATGAGTCGGGGCTTGGCGGCAGCGTAAGGCGTCGCGTATAATTTATTTAATCGCCTGCCAATTACCCACTTCTTTACTCTGTAATTAAATAGTACTAGAATAGTCCTCAATTATTAGGAGCAAGGCATGCTACGGCTGAGTAAGTTAACTGATTATGCAACGGTCATTTTAAGTTTTATGGCCAGAGACAGGGCGCAAATACGTGCGGCTATGGAAATAGCGACCATGACTGGTATTGCCCTGCCTACGGTCAGTAAAATCCTTAAGCTGCTGGTTAACGCCAACGTATTGATTTCTACGCGAGGAGCCAAGGGCGGTTATGCGTTAGCCAGAATGCCGGAAGAAATCAGCGTTGCGACGGTTATTAGCGCTCTGGAAGGGCCGATTGCCTTGACCGAGTGCAGTATTTCCCATCAGGGCTGCGAGCAGGCTTCGGGCTGCGATATTAGGGGAAACTGGAGTTTGATTAACCAGACCATTCATAATGCATTAGAGTCGGTGACCTTGGCCGATTTAATCAGACCCGTTGTTGTGCCGGAAGAAGTGTTTGTTCCGGTAGCCAGTTTATATAGATAGGCAGAAAAATGCTCCTCGGTAATTGCTCCTGCATTACTCTACTACAGGCCATCCATGGCCTTATGCATTTTCTGCAACCATTACATCCATGTAATTAAGAGATTTTATGTCAGCAAGTGAACAAGAACTAAAGAATCTGATCGGTAAGGAATACAAGCAGGGCTTTGTAACCGAAGTGGAAACCGATACTTTCGCTCCCGGATTGGATGAAGCGGTTATCCACCGGTTATCGAAGGTCAAGAACGAGCCTGAGTTTATGCTCGAATACCGGCTGAAAGCGTTTCGTCATTGGCAGACTATGAAGTCGCCTGAATGGGCGTTCGTCAAGTTTGATCCTATCGATTATCAGGCGATCAGCTATTATTCCGCGCCTAAACGCAAGGAAGACGGGCCAAAAAGCCTGGATGAAATCGATCCGCAAGTCTTGGAGGCCTACAAAAAATTGGGCATCCCTTTAGATGAACAGGAGCGTCTGGCCGGTGTTGCGGTCGATGCGGTTTTCGACAGCGTGTCGGTGGCGACTACCTTTAAAGGCAAGCTGCAAGAAGCGGGCGTTATTTTCTGTCCGATTTCGGAAGCTTTGCGTGAGCATCCCGAGCTGATTAAACAATATTTGGGCTCGGTCGTGCCGCATACCGACAATTACTTTGCCGCATTAAATGCTGCGGTGTTTACCGACGGCTCGTTCGTCTATATTCCCAAAGGCGTGCGTTGCCCGATGGAACTGTCGACCTATTTTCGGATCAACGCCGCCAATACCGGGCAGTTTGAACGGACTTTGATTATTGCCGATGAAGGCAGTCACGTCAGTTACCTGGAAGGTTGCACCGCGCCGATGCGTGACGAAAACCAGCTGCATGCGGCGGTGGTCGAGCTGATCGCGATGAAAGATGCGACGATCAAATATTCGACCGTGCAAAACTGGTATCCGGGCGATAAAAACGGCTTGGGCGGTATTTATAACTTTGTGACCAAACGCGCCGATTGCCGCGGCGAGAATTCCAAGGTGTCGTGGACGCAGGTGGAAACCGGTTCGGCGATTACCTGGAAATATCCAAGCTGCATCTTGACCGGTGACAATTCCACCGGCGAGTTCTATTCGGTGGCGCTGACCAATAATTATCAGCAGGCCGATACCGGCACCAAGATGATTCATATCGGCAAGAACACCAGCAGCACGATTGTGTCTAAAGGCATTTCGGCTGGTCGTGCGCAGAATACTTATCGCGGTTTGGTCAAGGTGTTAAAAAGCGCGGAAAATGCCCGGAACTATACCCAGTGCGATTCCCTGTTAATCGGCGATAAATGTGGCGCGCATACCTTTCCTTATGTGGAGGTCAAGCAGCCTTCAGCTCAGGTCGAACATGAAGCGACGACCTCCAAGATCAGCGAAGATCAGCTGTTTTTTTGCCAGCAACGCGGACTGTCGGCCGAAGACGCCGTGTCGATGATCGTCAACGGCTTTTGCAAGGAAGTGTTCAGGGAGCTGCCGATGGAGTTTGCGGTGGAGGCTCAGGCATTGTTGGGGTTGAGTTTGGAAGGTTCGGTAGGGTAAAAAAACGCGATTAATTGCTTAAACGGGAATTCACTATGCACTATAAACAGCTCACTGCCATTATTCACAAAGAAGACGATATTTATGTGTCATTGTGTCCCGAGTTGGATATTGCCAGCCAAGGTTCAGATATTGAGGAGGCCAAGGGCAATCTCAAAGAGGCTGTGGAACTATTCTTTGAATGTGCGTCAGAGGAAGAAATTAAGCAGCGTTATTATGGCGAAACCTATATTTCCTCAATGGAGATTGCTTTTGGGTAAGCTGAGGACTTTATCGGGCAAAGAGGTTTGCGCAATTTTGCTGGCTCATGGTTTTGAACCGGTTCGACAAAAAGGCAGTCATGTCATTATGCAAAAACATATTAACTCATCAACGATTACCGTCCCTGTTCCACAACATAAAGAAATTAAAGCGGGAACGTTGGTTTCGATTATCAGACAGGCACAATTAGCACGTTCAATTTTTGAAAGCTGATTTTAATTGTTCCAGAGCAAATAACTGATGACCAAATATAAAATAATTATTTACTGGAGCGAAGAAGACCAGACCTATATAGCCGAAGTGCCTGAATTGGCTGGCTGTAAGGCAGATGGAAACAGTTATCAAGAAGCGGTTAGCAATGCTGAACGGGTTATTGCTGAATGGATAGAGACAGCTGTTGAGCTGGGTCGGTATGTTCCCGATCCTAAAGGCGGTTGTATGCTTAGGTTATATCGGCATTGTTGTTCATTTGCTCGCAAGTATCCCGTAGGCGTAGTTTGCATAATCGTATTGATTGTTCTCGGCTTTTATTTTGTTAATTTTCATAATGGCTTATCAAAAGGAAATGGCGATTGGGGAACATTCGGCGATTACTTTGGTGGGATACTTAATCCTGTTATTGCCTCGTTTGCATTTTATTTGATAGCTGAGACTTACAAGTTACAAAAAAAGGAATTAGTGGCGACAAGAAATTTATTGGAAGTTTCAACCAATGCACAAAAGGAGCAATTAAAATTAGCTGCACTGACGGCGCTTCTTAATTCGAATTTAACAAAAATTAGTATGCTTGAGTCTGAGAAAATTTCCTTATTACAAGGGATAGTGCCAAAACCAAAAGACCCCGTAAATTACCTGCAACCAGATATATATCGGGCACGACAAATGTTTGAACAAATCACAGGAGAAGGGACGCCTGAGGGAAAAATAAAAGCTAGGTTTGAAATGATAGAGCTTGAAATTAGTGACTTGACAGAAAATAAAAATGAATTAGAGAAACAAATAGAGGCTTTTTTGAAAGAAAAATTAGTATGATTTTACGTCACTAGATTTGTAACTTCTTATTGGGTCAAATCATGAATAACAAATACACAACAAGACGGTGATTGGTGGCTAGGCTGGATTGAGGGAATCCCCGGTGTTAATTGCCAGGAAGCAACTCATGATGAATTGGTTGAAAGTTTAAGAATCACTTTGCAAGAAGTTTTAGCTTTTTATACATGAACAAAAATTAAAGCTATCAACCCAATAAAATTTGTAAAAATCCGGGTGTAAAACCCGTTAAATAATACAGGTAAAAACAACATGCTCAGCATAAAAAATCTTCACGTCAGCGTTGGCGACAAGCCCATTCTTAAAGGCATTAACCTTGAGATCAAGGCTGGCGAAATCCACGCGATTATGGGGCCGAACGGTTCCGGTAAAAGCACCTTGTCGCATGTGCTGTCGGGCAAGGGCGGGTATACCGTGACCGGTGGTTCGGCGACTTATCAGGGTAAAGATTTGCTGGAGATGGCTCCTGAAATCAGGGCGCGTGAAGGGGTGTTTTTGGCATTCCAATATCCGGTAGAAATTCCCGGCGTCAGCAATATTTACTTGTTGAAGGCGGCGCTGAATTCTATACGCAAACATCATGGACAGCCTGAAGTCGATGCGATGGATTTTTTAACGCTGGTTAAAGAAAAAGTGCGTTTGCTGGAAATGGATGAGAAATTTCTGTATCGCGCGGTTAACGAAGGCTTTTCCGGCGGCGAAAAGAAACGCAATGAAATCCTGCAAATGGCTATTTTGGAACCCAAGCTGTGTATCATGGATGAAACCGATTCGGGCCTTGATATAGACGCGTTAAAAATCGTCTCGGAAGGCGTTAATTCGTTGCGTTCGCCGGAGCGTTCGTTTGTGATGGTCACGCATTACCAGCGCTTGCTGGATTATATCAAACCGGATTTCGTCCACGTTTTGGCGCACGGCCAGATTGTCAAATCCGGCGGTGCCGATTTGGCACTAGAGCTGGAAGAAAAGGGTTACAGTTGGGTCGAAGATAATCAGGCGGCAGCGTGATGAATACGGCAACAGCAAGCCGTTATGCGGCTGAATATCAAACGATAGCGCCTATATTGCCGGGGCAAGCTTTGCCTTGGTTGAAGGCGTTAAGGGCTGAGGCATTGATGGCATTTTCAGCGCACGGTTTTCCATCGCCGCGTGAAGAAGAATGGCGTTACACCAATGTGTCCGGCATTGAGAAGAAACTATTTTCACCATCGCTAAGTTTAACCGCCGGTGATCTCGATTCCGAGTGGCTGAAATCGTATCAGCTCGAAGATACCTGGTCTGTGGTTTTAGTGAACGGGCATTTCTCGGCAGCGCTTTCAAATTTAACTGATTTGCCGGCAACTGTTTCAATAATGAGTATGGCTGATGCGTTGGCAAAGCAGTCTGACAAAGTAGAAAAGTATTTAGGAACAGCTGCCGACCAATCAGAGCACAGCTTCATCGCTTTCAATACCGCATGGTTTACCGACGGCTTGTTTGTTCATGTACCGGCCAAGCAGGTTCTAGACAAACCGATACAGGTTTTGCATATTGTGACCGGCAGCGATGCAATGGCGACGACCCGCAATATCATTATTGCCGATGAAATGGCCGAAGCTAAGATAATAGAGACTTTTGTCGGTATAGATAATGCCTATCTAACAGCCGCTGTCACCGAGGTTTTTGTCGGGCAAAACGCCGATCTAACGCTGTATAAAATGCAAAGCGAGTCTGACAAAGCCTATCATTTTGGAGGTAGCTACATTAAACAAGCGAGAAATGCTCGGTTTACCCATCACAATTTCGCCTTTGGCGGCTTGCTGGCGCGTAGCGATATTCATGTCGATCTGGATCATGCCTCAGAATGCGAACTGAACGGTTTGTATTTGGGCGTCAAGCGTCAGCATATCGACAACCATACTCGCATCAATCATTTAAAGCCTTATGCGATCAGCCGCGAGCTGTACAAAGGCGTGTTGGATGACAGGGCCAGAGGCGTGTTTCAGGGGCGGGTGATTGTGGCTATTGATGCACAGAAAACCGATTCGCAAATGAACAATCGTAATCTGCTGTTATCGGACGATGCCGAAGTGGATACCAAGCCGCAGCTGGAAATTTATGCCGATGACGTCAAATGCGGACATGGCGTAACGGTGGGGCAGCTAGATGAGAAATCCATTTTCTACTTGCAATCACGCTGCGTCGACGAAGAAACGGCGCGTAACATGCTGACCTTTGCGTTTGCTAACGAAATGGTCGATAAGGTCAAGATCAGAGGCTTGCACGATATGGTTTTAGAGCAGGTATTGGCGCGCTTCCCGCAGCAAGGCGTCAACAAGGAATGGCTATAAAATATCGGCGATGTTGATGTTGATCTGTTCTAACTGAGACAAGGCGACGCTATCGCCGACCCGCAACGTGGTTTTTTCACCATAACAATCACCATGCGGTTGGCGGTATACCTCAAGGCAGGCGTCGTTCAGGTTCATCAGCCAGTATTCAGGTATGTTATGGCTGGCGTATAAACGCAGTTTCTGGTTTTGGTCGAAACTGAGAGAACTATCGGCGACTTCGATCAGCAGCAATACGTCAGCGGCATTAGGATGACGGGAGCAGTAGAAATCATCATGCGGCTTTAACAACATAAAGTCGGGTTCGGGTTCTGAAAGGTCTCCGAGTTGGAGCGGATTTTGTACGCTGGGAATAACGTCATCAGGCATTAATCTTGAGAATAATTTATTGATGCGATTTAAATGACCGGAATGATTAAAGCCAATAGGTGCCATTTCCAAGATTTCTCCTTCGATGAGTTCAAGACGGCTGTCAGGCGGAAAAATATTAGCTTCGCCTAATTTTTGCCATTCTTTGATGTCGGTCAGGTGTTTACGTACATTCGCAGTTGCTATAGCCATGTTCTTAATCAGAGTCAGGTAAGAATGATTGGAATATAATACCTTGTAATTTAAGAATCAATGTTATCGGAAGTAATACTTTAATTAATATGACAAACTTTCCCGTAGAAAAAATCCGCGCCGATTTCCCCATATTGGCAGAACTTATCCGCAACAAGCCGCTGGTTTATCTGGATAACGCGGCCTCTTGCCAAAAGCCGCAGGCGGTTATCGACAGCATCGTGCATTTGTACAGCCATGATTACGCCAACGTGCATCGTGGCGTTCATACCTTAAGCGTGCGTTCCACCGACAAGTTTGAAGGCGCGCGCACCAAGGTTAAAGACTTCATCAATGCGGCCAGCGATAAAGAGATTATTTTTGTTAGAGGCGCTACAGAAGCGATTAATCTGGTTGCGCAGACCTACGGCAAAGCTAATATTAAAGCCGGTGACGAGATTTTGATTACCGCGATGGAGCATCATTCCAATATCGTGCCTTGGCAAATGCTGTGCCAGCAGACCGGGGCAATCTTAAAAGTTGCGCCGATTAATCTGCAAGGCGAATTGATCTATGATGAGTTTGAAAAACTGATCAGCGATAAAACCAAGCTGGTTTCCGTGGTGCATATGTCCAATGCGTTGGGCACGATCAATCCGGTTGAAAAGATTATCGCAGCGGCTCATGCCAAAAATATACCCGTTATGCTGGATGGCGCGCAGGCGATTCCGCACATGTCGGTGGACGTGCAGGACTTGGATTGCGATTTTTATGTTTTTTCAGGCCATAAGCTTTATGCGCCTTCGGGCATAGGCGTGCTTTACGGCAAGCAGGCTTTACTGGAAGCCATGCCCCCGTATCAGGGCGGCGGCGATATGATCCGCAAAGTCACCTTTGAGGAAACCGAATATAATACGCTGCCCTACAAGTTTGAAGCGGGTACGCCGAGCATTGCCGATGTAGTCGGCTTGGGTGCGGCCATCGATTATCTAAATGCAATCGGCATGGATAAGATCGCCGCCTATGAAGCCGAGTTGCTCGACTATGCAACCGAAAAAGCCGGACAGATTAAGGGGCTTCGGATTATCGGCGAGGCCGAGCATAAAGGCGCCATTTTGTCTTTTGTGCTGGATAAAATTCATCCGCACGATATCGGCACCATGTTGGACAGCTTAGGTATCGCGATCAGGGCAGGGCACCATTGCGCGATGCCGGTCATGGACTTTTATCAGGTCCCCGCGACCGCAAGAGCATCCTTCGCAATGTATAACACCAAAGAAGAAATTGACGTTTTAATGAAAGGCATAGAGTCCTTGATTGAGGTATTTGGCTGATATTTTCGTAAGCTACGATCAATCGTTGTTTATAATGCAATTATTGAATGTTTTTGATGGCAAATTTTCACTATGTATAGTCCTTTAGATAACAAAGACATTGAAAGCGAATTGAGTCACGCTTACTTGCATGCCGTAGCTTCTGCTGTTGGTGTAACTTGCGATCACACAAATAGACATGTAGATAATCGAGGCATTGATGCTACTTTGACCTGCTGGGAACATTTTAAAGACAGCTATAAGGAAGATGTAGATTTAAAAGTACAATTAAAGGCTACAATCAAAGAGACATCAAACACCGAATCGCATTTCTCCTATTTTTTTAAAGGTGTAAAACAATATGATTTTTTGCGAGAAGAAACTAAATGCCAACATCGTTTATTAGTCGTGCTGTTTTTGCCCTCTAATCAAAAAGAGTGGTTAAATGTGAATCCAGAACAATTGATCTTAAAAAATGCTGCCTATTGGGTCAGTCTGCGCGGTGCAGAGGCTTCCAGCAATAGGACAGGTACAACAGTTTATCTCCCAAAAGATCAAGTACTGACGCCTGATAATCTGCTCGCCATATTCGGAAAATTATCAAAAAATGAGCCATTGAATTATCTACCGCCGTTATGAATAAAGATTTTTTCGAAAACATTGCGCCCACCGATTTAAAAGATTTCCTGAAATCGAGAGGTTGGCGTTTAATTGATGCCGCTATTAAAGACGGTTTATATGCACTTAATAATGATCAATATAAACGTAGGCAATTAATTTTTCCTATTGATGATAGTGCCGTTGATTACACAGATTGTGTAGAGACGGTTATTAGTAAATTGGTAGATATGGAGAATATTTCGTTTCGTACTCTTATGGCAGAGTTATCAGAAATGAAAGATGATGCCATCGGTTTTCGCATCGTCGATCATCGCAATGAATCGGCTTTCATCCCGCTTAACTATGCCGTAAAAGCGATTAATGGCGCTAAAGATATGTTGTTGTCTGCGGCATGTAGTGTATTAAAACCGCAAATTTATCATCCAAAAATGAATCGGCGGGAAGCATTACAACTAATAGATAAATCACGTTTTAGACATACGGAAACAGGCAGCTTTATTATTAGTGTATCCACGCCTGTCAAAGCAATGGATTTGCAGGCGGATGTTTTTGAAAATGCTCCTTTTGTACGGCAAGCGACATTAATTATTAATAACGCGGCTTCCCAGTTAGTTGAAGCCATTCAAACAGACAGAATGGAACATCTGATAGCAACTGTAAAAGAGGAGTCGGTACCATACTTGTCATCTAATATGTGCAAAGCTTTAATAAATTTTCAAGATGAAAATGATCAAGCGGACTTGTATCTAAATTTCAAATGGGCAAGCATTATTAATAAACCATTAAATGCTAAAAATTCAATCAAAATACAACACGATTACTACAGTCGCATTGAAGAAATTCGGCAAGAATTGAAAAACCAAGAGAAAGATAAAGAAGATACTTTCTTTGGTACAGTAGAAGCATTGGCTGGTGATTTAGACGAAAGTGAACAGAGAGCTGGGGATGTCATATTAGACCTTTATCAACCAGAAGGAAATATCCGCGCAAGAGTAAACTTAAAAGCTGAATGGCATAATGAAGCAATTGAAGCTTATAAAAATGCTGGACAGATTATTGAGGTCAAGGGAAAGCTCGTAACGGGTAACCAACCCAGGATAATGAAAGACATTACTTCATTTAAAATCATAAACTAACTCAAAATATAGTTGTCAGCTGAGTTTCTACCATCAATGCCAGTAAAAACTTTTCATTAAAAACCTTTCACGGAACAAATAATGTTTGATGATTTACGCGACCTCTATCAAGAGGTGATATTTGACCACAACCGTAACCCGCGCAATTTCCGGGTCATGGAAAATGCCGACCGTAAAGTGGAAGGCTTTAATCCGCTGTGCGGCGACCGCCTGACTTTATATTTGAAAATGGACGGCGATATGATTACCGATGCCAGCTTTCAAGGCTCAGGTTGCGCCATTTCGACGGCGTCCGTTTCGTTGATGACCGAGATAGTCAAAGGTAAAACCGAGCAGGAAGCCGAAGACTTGTTTAAAACGTTTCATGAAATGACCACCGGCAAAGATGAACAAATCAATCTTGAGGCGGTCGGCAAGCTGGCGGTATTAGCCGGTGTGCGCGAATATCCGGCGCGGGTTAAATGTGCGACATTGGCCTGGCATACGCTGGATGCAGCCTTGAAAAACGAACAAAAATCCATTTCTACAGAATAATAATTCACCACGAAGGCACGAAGAACACGAAGATCTCTTCATGCTCTTTGTCGGTAATTAAGCCATGACCACAGAAGCTTTATCGCGAAAATACGCCGGAAAACTGGCCGTACTTTACCAAGGGCAGGGCGATAGCCTGTCGTTCCAGCAGCTTGCGGAAAGATTAGGCGTTCCTTTGTATGAGTCGCTTAATAGAGATAGCCCGGAAGAATTCTTTCTAACTTGGCGCGATGGCTGTTTAAAACTACTCGATAAAGAGCTGCTTAAAAAAGGCGGCTTGGCCGTCGATATAGAGCCGCGCAACGGCGAACAGCGCTCATGGCCTGCGCCCAAAGACGGTGCGTTGGCCCAGGCGCTGGGTCGCAAAACCAGAACCGTTGTCGATGCCACTACCGGTTGGGGGCAGGACAGCCTGCATATCTTTCGCATGGGTTACGAACTGCTCTGTATCGAGCGTTCTCCCGTTATGGCCGAATTGCTGGCCGACGGCTTTGCCCGCTTGGCGCAAGAGGACTGGACGCAACGGCTTAATCTTGAGCCTCCCCAGTTGCTACAGGGTAATGCCATTGATCTGTTAGCCGGTTTGGAAGTCCAGCCGGATTGTATTTATCTTGATCCCATGTTTCCGCCCAAGCGTAAAAAATCCGCTTTAGCCAAGAAATCAATGATGGTATTGCGCGACCTGCTGGGTGATGATCAGGATAAGGAGCAGCTTTTCGAGGCCGCTTTAAATGCAGCCGGAAAGCGGGTGGTGGTAAAAAGTCCTGATTACGCAGAACCCTTGGGCGGCAAGCCTAGCCAAAGCTTTCAGGGTAAGTTGTTGCGCTATGATGTGTATTTGAAAGGATAATATAGGCGAAAGGCGAAAGGCGAAAGGCGAAAGGCGAAAGGCGAAAGGCGAAAGGCGAAAGGCGAAAGGCGAAAGGCGAAAGGCGAAAGGCGAAAGGCGAAAGAAAGACGTGGCTACAGTTAATTCGCCGGATTTAAAACACAATGATAACGGGTAAACAATGTCGGATTGGATAGATGTAATTGATGAAAACGCTTTGGCGAATGGCGAGAACATCGTCGTCGATGTCGATGGTACGAATGTCGCGATCTTTAAAATCGACGGTCGATTTTATGCGATTGAAGACGTCTGTACCCATGACGGCGCGGAAATAGCCAGCGGCAGACTGGATGGCGACGAGATTATTTGCCCTCGTCATGGCGCGCGTTTTTGCGTGAAAACCGGCGCAGTAAAATCCCCGCCCGCCTATGAAAACATCGACTGCTTTCCGGTCAGAATCGAAAACGGTAGGGTACAGGTCAGGGATAATCGTTGGGATTAATTTTATTGATGTCCTTCAAAACCGCGCATCAAAGCGTTGCAGAGTAAAAACATGGAAAAATGGATAGCCTATGCCATCATCTCGATGGTCTTTGCCGGTTTTACCTCGGTGGTTGCCAAGATGGGTTTGGCGGGCATTACCGGCGAACTGGGCCTGATCGTCCGCACCTTGTTCGTCAGCATCTTCGTGCTGGGATTTGCCGCCTTCGCCGTGCCGGTGCAGGAACTGGCAACGTTAAACCGCATGAATCTGCTGTGGCTGGGCCTGTCCGGCGTGACCACCACGCTGTCATGGATTTTCTATTACAAGGCGCTCAAGATCGGTGATGTAGCAACCGTCGCATTGATCGACAAAGGCAGCGTGGTGGTCGCTATATTGCTTGCTTGGCTGTTGCTCAAGGAGGTCATTACCTTGCGCATCGTCCTGGGCGCGGCGCTGATTATCGCCGGGCTATTGGTGATTGCTAAAAAATCGTAGTTGGTTGTTGTTTTAAATCTTCCGAAGAACTTTCAAATTCAGGCAGCGTATCGGCCTGTTGTCAACACGGGCTCTAAGCCAGCTAAGATCAGCTAATCGTATGCGTTATGGATAATGGGAGTCGTGATATTTTTGAGCTCGACACTATCGCTATTAATTTATGCTGATTAACGCTATAGTAGAGTTGCCTGTGTATTTGATACTCATCAATAGGTTAGCTATGTTGGCGCGTATCAATAATTGCGAATAATGGGTTGCTTTCGCTAACTCATAATCCTAACCAACTTAGCAAAAAAATAATAATAAGGAACTAGTTGTGGCTGAATTTCCAGAAAACAAATCTAACGCACTTCCTATTCCCGCACTAACGTCCATTGTAGTTGCATTGGCAGCCGTATTGGCGAATCAACTTAATCCCTTGGATAGTCCGCGACCAATAATACCCAACGACATTAGCGCTGAGTATGGCGATATTCAAGATGTCAATGCGCGATTGTGGCAGGATCCGTTTACGGCTATTTCGCAGCGGAGGACTGACGCTGACACAGCCGACAAAGTAACAGATGGCGGAAACAAAGAATGTTCCAAACTCGAACTAACTGGCCCAGTTGATAAAAAATGTATACATACGCTTAATGCGTTGATTAATTCGATTGTAGGCATGCCTAATAATCAAAACATCACTGTGCTTGGCATTATGGTACCCGGCGGTTCTTACGCGGAAAACATAGAGCATCGAAGGCGCACCCGTTATGCCGTGTTATCGGGTTTGGCGGTAAAAGGATATGCGCCTAAAGATCACGAACATATCGGTTATTTGGAAAACCTTATAGGGGGCAATTTGGCATTGATGCCTAAAAAAATTCCTTTTGAATGGTTTATTCCTGATAAAGACAATCAAGCCCCCGTCCCCGTGCTGGTTTTATGGTTAGATGACTCGGCTTTTTCTTCCATGCCTCATCCGTTGAAAGTGATTAGCGACTTTGTTAATTGTATTAAGAATCCTATATCCAGCTGTCAAGTTGATCCACAATCTCTGAACAAAGGGAACGATAAAGCGCCAAATTTAACGGTCAAAATTATAGGGCCTGCTAGTTCTGACACCCTGCAAGTAATGGTTAATGAACTTAAATGTCAAAGCTTCTGCCCAACTGAGTATCATTTTGAGTTCTACAATGCCGCTGCTACCGGTGATTGGCCGGGCATCAAAATTCCTCCCACTGAAAAAGAAGGTGCGGATACTTATAAAAAAACTTTTCTGACTTATCTTCAAACCAAAGACCCAAATACGACCTTGATGACTAGAACGAGTCTTACCGACTTTCAGTTAGCAGAGACAATAGCGGCAGAATTAAAGTTAAGAGATTTCAAAATAGAAAAAGGTTCGCCTTATCCACGCAACAATAAAGATCATATCGTTATCATTTCCGAGTGGGATACCATTTTTGGCCGATTAGGTCTGCCTAACGCTATGAATGAGCAACTCGTACCCATGGACAGCCATTGTTCAAAGAAAGAAATACGCGAAAATAATTGCAATTGGCCTTCGGATGTCAATTGGATTCATCCTTTCAGCTACATGCGGGGGCTGGATGGCATTATTCCAGGCGCAGAAAAGAAATCGGAGGAAGCTAAGGCCAATAAAGACAAAGACACAAACAGCAGCGCAGAAATTAACTTGGAAAGATCAGAGGGGCAGCATCAGCAGGACTATTTACGACGCTTGACGGCGAACATTAATGAAATAGAACAACAGTTAAAAAACGATAGTGAAGGTCAGATCAAAGCCATCGGCGTTTTAGGCAGTGATGCTTATGATAAGTTAATGATTTTAAAGGCGCTTAGGCCAAGCTTTCCCAAGGCTATTTTTTTTACCACGGATTTGGATGCGCGGCTCATGCATCCTAAAGAATTCGATGTAACCAGAAATCTTGTTGTGGCTTCCAGCTTCGATTTAAAACTTGCAGAAAACCTTCAAAAGTCTATTCCACCGTTTCGAGATAGTTACCAAACAGCGCATTTTTTTGCCACCCAGATAGCCTTGGATAATGTAAATGGGGAAAAATTAAATCAACGGCAAATCAATGCGATGCTTGGCAGGCCAAGATTGTTTGAAACAGGAAATAACAAAGCAATACCGTTGAATCCTAACAAGGATGATGATTCTTGTACAACGTTGCAAAATTGTAACAGTGTTCATCCGATCGCTCCCCCAAAAAACAAGAGGCTTGGGTTATGGGTTCAAACCAACCCTATCTGGATAATTTGTTTGGCCTGTTTTTTTAGCAAAAAATGCCGAACCTACTTAAAAGAACTCTATCAATTCGTTAAAGATTGTATAGCTTTCGATATACGTTTGTGCCATCTCATTTGTCCATATATGACTGCTAAGGTAGAACCAATAGCAGGACTGAAGAAACAATTGGCACTTTATTTGGTGCCACAGTTACTGATTTTGTTCGTGGTTGCTGCGACATTTTTTGTAGTTCATAGTGAAATTTTATTGGGTGATGATGGCGAGCCGTTTTTTTGGAACGCAGGCATCAGCGTATGGCCTTCAGAGATTATCCGCCTGTTTGCGGGAATATTCGGCTGCTTGTTTATAGCCAAGACGATAAACGATTTGAGCGCCGGAAATGAGGAGTTGGCAAAAAAATTCCACCTCAAGAATACATTCTCAACGATAAAGGAGGTCAATCAATCCAAGGCAGCAAAAGTTGTGATTTTGTGGGATGAGTATCTCGATGAAATCTTAAACCGGAAACACATGAACAAGATAGTGATGTTTTCTGTGGTGTTTTTTATTTTTGCGGGTTTGCTGATCTGGACATTCGGGTTGCCATCTGTGCCGTCCAGAGGCGAAGCCAGTCAGCTTGCAAACACTTTAGTGCTGGGTTTTAGTGTTCCAGTCTTTGTTATTCTGGTGATGACGGTGTTTGTTACAACTATACAAAGCGTAGATTTGATTACCCAATTGGGAGAGTGTGATTCTGTTTGGCCAGATAGTACGCTGGATAAATTTGATTTGATGTCTAATAACAAGGAGTTGACAAAACTATGCAAAAAACTCGAAGCAAATAAAAAATATCATCTGGGCGAATGGCTCGATATTAGATTCATCGCGGCCCATACTGAGTCGGTCGGAAAGCTGGTTTATTATCCTTTTATTATTCTGGCTTTGATGATTTTTGCCCGCAGTAAAATTTTTGATAATTGGGATATGCCGATCAGCTTGGTGCTGATTTTTCTGTCGACAGCTATTCTTACTTTGGGTAGCGCATTTTTTTTGCGACGAGCGGCTGAACGTGTGCGGCAAAATACCATAAAGAAAATTTCCAGCATGAAAATGGCACTGGCTTGCCAACCCGAATCCTATAGTCCAGCATGTAAAGCTATGGAAAAACAAATAGATTTAGCCCTGACACAAATACAGGAAATAAAAGAAGGCGCTTTTCAACCGCTCAGTCATGAACCTGCTTTTCAAGCCTTTCTAATACCATTCGGCAGTTTTGGAGGGGTTGCGTTGCTGGAAAATTTGGTATTATACGGGGTTTTATAACAGTACACAGGGATGACTAGCGCTGTAAGCATAAACCTCATTTTTTAAAAAGCCTTGGTGTTTTTGGGATTATAATAGCAGCGCTATTAAATCCGGCGCATACGAGCGCAGTTTTGGCGCGGTGATTTATCTTTTCAAACCAGGGTTTGTTTAGTTGCGCCGTGTTTTTTATGAAGTTGATTAGTGACTACTCGGCTCTAGCAAACACTTGATTTTGAACGTTATAAAACAAACAGTTTTGTTCAAAGCCAGCTTTGAACTCCGACAGCTACGCTTTCTGGAGTCCAAAGCTGGCTTTGGATACTTCAAAATCACCTTTGAAATTTAATAAAGCGCGAGTAGTTACGTTGATTATTGATAACCAATGATGATAAATAAACGGCAGACTAACCCAAACACCATAAAATCAACATCCAATTTAATACGTATTTACGGGCTGTTTTTGGTCATGCTCACAGGCTGTTCTGAACCTACCATCCAAAAGCTCGAAGGCCCTGCTCAGGGTACGACTTACCATATCAGCTACTGGGCCGAAGCGCCGGTGGATGATAAAGCCATCAAAGCCGACATCGAAAACGAATTCGCGGCCATCGATAAACTGCTGTCCAATTACCGCCCCGATTCGACCATTGAAACCTTCAATAGCGTCGAGAACACTGACAGTCAGGAAGTCGGCGGTGAAATCGTATCCTTGGTTAAAATCGCACGGGTCGTTAATCAGGCCAGTCAGGGTTGCTATGATTTAACTATCAAACCGTTGTTCGATTTATGGGGCTTTAAAGGCGATGCGCTGACGATTCCCAATGATTCGACGATTCTCGCCACGTTGAAACAAATCGGCATGGAAAAACTGGAAATCGTCGATGACACGCATCTGCGCAAAAAACAGGCCGACCTGAAAGTCGATTTGTCCTCTATTGCTCAAGGTTATAGCGTGGAACGGATCAGTAAGGTTCTGGCGCAAAAAGGCGTAACTAATTATCTGGTCGAGATCGGCGGCGAGTTGAAAACCAACGGTTATAAACCGGGTCTTCAGCCCTGGCGTATTGCCGTGGAAAGGCCGCTGCCGGAAGAGCGGACCATGCACAAAGTCGTTACCATGCCCAAGGACTCGCCGATTGCGGTGATGACTTCCGGCACGTACCGGCATTATTTCGACGACCACGGCCAGCGTTACAGCCATATCCTTGACGCCCGCAGCGGCAGGCCGGTTAGCCATAACCTGGTTTCCGTCACTGTTTTGATCGGCGACCCGGCGGTTGCCGACGCCTGGTCTACCGCTCTGCTGTGTCTGGGCCAAAAAGACGGCATGCAAGCGGCGAATACGGCAAAAATTCCCGCCTTGTTCATCGAGCTGCAAGGCAGCGAGCTTACTGAATCCCAAAGTGATGCTTTAAGCACTTTGAATACTCTCACTATACATTAACGCCCAAATCCTGAGTTATGACATTTAAAACCCGCAGTCACCGTATTTTTTCACGTTGGGGAAATTTGACGCTAGGTAACCCGGTTAAGGTGTTGTCAATAGTGGTTCTGCTCAGTATTTTGGCCTTGCAGTACACCGCCGGTCATTTGAGCATTAATACCGACACTGCCGAACTGGTTGCCCCCGATGCGCCTTTTCAGCAAAACCGCCGCAATTATGAAAAAGCCTTTTCGCAGGACTTGCACACGCTGTTGCTGGTGGTTGAATCGGATACGCCGGAGCTGACCAAATCGGCTACTAAACGGTTGCTGCGCCTGCTTAGCGCCAATAAGGATCACTTTAATTCGGCTTATATTCCCAACGATAATGAATTTTTTCGTCAGAACGGCCTGCTTTATCTCGATACCGACGAATTGCAGACCTTGTCCAACAACCTGTCGCTGGCTCAGCCGTTTATTGGCAGAATTGCCCAGCAACCCAATCTGACCGGCTTTTTTTCGATTTTTGAAGATGCCCTTACGTCTACCGACAAGACTCAGGTTGTACCTGTCGATTTAATTTCGTTAATCGATAAGGTTACATTGGCTTTGCATAAAACGATCAATGGCGAAAATGCTTTGATGTCCTGGGAGTCGATGATTGCGGAAAAGAAAGCCAATGCCAATAACGGCTTTATTATCGTCTCGCCCAAGTTCGATTTTTCGCAAATCCGTCCCGCCGAATCCGCGATTGATTCTATCCGTAAAGCCGTTGCTGAAATTCAGGACCCCAATTTGCCGGCCGTTAAGGTGTGGGTCACCGGCGAAGTCGGCTTGGAAGATGATGAATTGTCCGGCATGAGCACCGGCACGTTTACCGCCAGCATTTTTTCCATTGTGCTGGTGTTGTTTATTTTATTGGTGGCCTATCGCTCTATTTTGCTCACTATAGCCACGTTGATTACGCTTGCCTTGGGCATGCTGTTTTGCGGGGCGTTCGCGGCCTTTTCGGTAAGGGAATTAAACCTGATTTCAGTGGCTTTTGCGGTATCCAATATCGGCTTGGGCGTGGAATATGCGATTCATTTTTGTTTGCGCTATAGGGACAATCTGACCCATCATATCCATAAAGAGCTGGCCCTGCGTAGCACGTTGATCAGCACGGCGCCCTCGTTGTTATTGTGTGCGGGCACCACCTCCATCGGTCTTTATGCGTTTATACCGACCGATTACAAAGGCGTATCCGAACTCGGCCTGCTGGCTGGCACCAGTCTGTTTATCTGTCTGTTAATCACCTTGATCGCCTTGCCGGCGTTGTTAAGGGTTATCCCGGCTCCGGCAAAGTTCCAAGCAGAAGAAAGCGTCAACGGGTTGGCTAGATTGTCGGAAAAACTGGCATTCTTACCGCTCCATTATGCCAAACCGATTTCCATCGCAACTTTAGTTATCGCCGTTATTTCAATTGTGCTGACGTTTAACGTGAAGACCGATTTTAATCCGATTAACCTTCGCGACCCCAATACCGAATCGGTTATCGCGTTCAAAAATTTGATGAAGGACAAGGAAACCACGCCGATGACCTTGACCGTTCTGGCCAAGGATGAAAATAGCGCCAAGGCTTTGGAGCAAAAACTTTCGGCCTTGGCGTCGGTTGATAAAACCGTCAGTCTTTTCGATTTCCAACCCGCCGACCAGGACGATAAGCTGGCTCTGATTGAAGAAATGTCTCTGATGCTCGGCGCGCAAACACAGAATTTTCCGGCGCTAAAAACCGATACCGATCCGGTTCCCGGCATTCACCGTCTGATCAAAGCTATCGATACCGTCCTGCCTCAAAAAACCGATGCCCATGAGCGCAGCGTGTTAACCAATTTTAAGCAAGAATTGCAGGATATTTTGATCGAGCTTGATGCGCGGCAACAACCCAATCGGCGCATGTTCATTGAAAAAATCCAGACTACCTTGCTCGGTACATTACCGAGTCTAATGAACGAATTATCAGCAAGCTTCAATGCCGGCAAAGTCACTCTGGCCGACCTGCCGCCCGACATTAAGGACAAATGGTTGAGCAAGAACGGTTCGTACCGCATTCAGATATTTCCCAAAAAAGACCTGAACGATTTAGGCAGTCTGGAAGAGTTTATTACCGAAGTGCAATCCGTCGCGCCTGAAACCACCGACTTGCCGATCATGTATTGGGAATCTATGAAAGAAGTCATCTCAGCCTTTCAGGAAGCTATTGTGATCGCGCTGATCACCATCGCGCTGCTGTTGTTTGCTATTAGGCGCAATATTGTCGATACGGCGCTGGTCATGACGCCGCTGATACTGGCAGGGCTGTTTACTATGGCGAGTGCGGTTCTCACCAACACGCCGATTAATTTTGCCAACATCATCGCCCTGCCGCTGTTGCTGGGGTTGGGCGTTGACAACGGCATCCACATGGTTGAAAAGCTGCACCATTCGCTTTCCGAAGAGCAGAATATTTATCAATCCAGCACCGCCAGGGCTATGTTCTACGGCGCGCTGACCACCGCCTCCAGCTTTGCCGGATTGGCATTCTCGCCGCATCAGGGTATCGCCAGTATGGGCTTGATTATTACCATGGGCATATTCTGGATCATGGTTTGTACGTTTGTTGTTCTTCCTGCTCTGAGTAAGCTGGTGTTAAGGGTTCGACATAATAACTGATGTTACGCATTGTCCACGAAAGGCACGAAAAAAACATCCGCTGTAGGTTTCTCGCTGATGGCGTCATACCCGGCATTCATTCACAGACTCCCAAGACAAGCGCCTTACGCCATACACCCAGGTCTGTGGGATGCCGTCGTTCTGGCAGGGACAGATATTTGCTCCTGCAATATCTGCATTCCCCACATCTCTGTGGGTTATGCCGGAACCCAGGCACAGGGAGGTGAAACTTCGTGTTACACAAGTATTTACGGGATTCCGATAGTCCCTGGCTTGGCGTTGGGCAAGAAGCAGGTCTGCCTGGCAACATTCTGATGTGTTTTAACTATTTTCGTGTTTTTCGTGGACTACGCTTTTTGTTATGAGCATGCGTAATATCAGATAATAACTAATGTGACGCATTGGCCGCAAAAAGGCGGTTAACTGAATGACTGTGATCGACGAAAGGTAGTAAGTAGGGCGCTGTGATTTCTAAGGCGCGCACGGCACGCCCTGCATCAGGCAATAAGTCGCTGTCCTTTATTTTGATGGTGGGGACAAGGGGTAATGTCTTGGCTTTTGCAAGATAGCGAGGCGCTTTTCGGGTTACTGTTCTCGCCCGGAACTTCACTTCACTGATAAATACGGCTTGCGCCCGTTAATCCGGTCAGCCTTGACCGTAAGTTAAACTCCGCTAGTCAGCAGTGCCACAAACGCCTCAGCCGGCAAGGGCTTGCTGAAGTAGTAGCCTTGTAATTCATCGCAGCCGATCCCGTGCAGGAATGCTTGCTGATAGGCGGTTTCCACTCCTTCCGCCACGACCTTTAGGCCCAAACTGTGTCCCAGTGCGACGATGGCTTTGAGGATGGCAATATTGGCCGACTCGGTTTCCAGGTCGCCGACAAAGGTCTTGTCGATCTTAAGCCGGTCAACCGGAAAGTCCTTGAGATAAGCCATGCTTGAGTAGCCGGTGCCGAAATCGTCAATCGCCAGTTTGACGCCCAGTGTCTTGAGGTCGTGCAAGGTCTTGATGAAATTAACAGGGTCTTGGGCTAGACTGCTTTCGGTAATTTCCAGCTCCAGACATTGCGGATCGAGCGCCGTGCTTTTAAGCACGGACGCCACCATATCGACCAGATCAATTTGCCGGAACTGCCGTGGCGAAACGTTGACGGCGACAGGGATGGGGCGTCCCATCAGCTTTTTTAGCTCACCGGCCTTGCGGCAGGCGCTTATCAACACCCAGCGGCCAATTTCTTCGATCTGCCCGGTTTCTTCGGCGACCGGAATAAAGTTCAAGGGCGGTATCATGGCTTCGCCCGGCGGCTGCCAACGGATCAGCGCCTCGACGCCGCACACCTTGCCGGTTGCGAAATCCACCTTGGGTTGGTAGTGCAGTAGAAACTCTTCGTTTTCTATAGCGTGGCGCAGGCGATATTCAATCTCCATCCGCTCAGTCAATACCTTGTTAAGTTCGCTGGTATAAAACTGGAAATTATTGCGACCCGATTGCTTGGCTTTGTACATTGCCGAATCGGCATTTTTGAGTAACGTGTTGGGATCCGGTCCGTCATCAGGATAGATGCCGATGCCGATGCTACAGGAAACGACAAAGTCGCGTCCCTCTATTACCCAGGGCGTCGTCACTGCGGCAAGAATGCGTTGCATGCTCTGTGAGATGTCCTCGACCTTTTGCAGGCTGGTCAGCAACAGCACGAATTCGTCTCCGCCTAGCCGCACCACGGTATCGGATTCGCGCACGCAGCTCGATAGCCGTCCAGCCATCGTTATCAGTAGCTCATCTCCGACGTGGTGGCCCATGCTGTCGTTAATTAATTTGAATTGATCAAGATCGACGAAGGCCACTGCCAGCTTACTGCCATTGCGGTCTGCAAGGCTCATGCACTGCTGAAGCCTATCCGCCAACAAGGTACGATTCAACAGTCCGGTCAGGCTGTCGTGCGTCGCCTGATATTCGATTTGGCGCTCGTGGTCCTTGCGCTCGGAAATATCTTCCACTGAGCCTTCATAAAACAGCAGTTTTCCGGTGGCGTCGCGGATTTCCCGTGCGTTCTCAGTGATCCAGATAATATCGCCATTTTTACGGTAAGCCTGCGCTTCGAAGTTATGCACATATCCATGCGCTTTCATCAAGGAGATAAACTCGGCGCGCTTGCCCGGATCGACATAAAGTTGTTTTTGGATATCGCTGACGCCACGCATTAGGTCGTGTGCCGAGTCATAGCCGTAGATCTTGGCCAACGCAGGATTAAAGTTGAGATATTGCCCGGAGGGGCTGGTTTGATAGATGCCTTCCATGGCATTTTCAAAAATGGATCGGTAGCGTTCCTCTGCTTCGTACGCCTGTTGTTCGCTGTGCTTGCGGCGGGTAATGTCCTGAATGAAGCCTTCTAATGCTTCCAGCTCGCCCATTTCGTTGAACAGCGGGCCTCCGCTTTCCTGCACCCAGCGGATAGTGCCGTTGGCGTGGGTAATGCGGTATTCCAGGTCGAAGTGTTCGCCGGTCCTTACGATGCTTTCGATATGATCGCGCACCCAGGCGCGGTCATCCTCGAGGGTCAGCGCCTCATAAGTAATCCGGTGGTTAAAAAGCAGATCCTCGGCATCATAGCCGGTAAGTCTATTGCAACCATCGCTGACAAATACCATGGTCCAGTTTTCATCCAGCAGGCAACAATAGACCATCCCTTTAAGGTTGCTCATGAGGGTGCTCAGCATGCGTTCCCGGTCCTGCAATAATTTTCTCAGGGTGGGGCTAAATTTTTTAGTTATTAGGGATGAAGACATCTGCCTTCCTGTATCAGGAAATGAAAAATCGGCGAATAGTTAGGTCGCGCCAAAAATAAAGCAATATTTATACCGAAAGAAGGGGCGCCCATAGCGCGGAGTGTTGCCGGTCAGATATAGGCTTAATATGTATTGAAATGGTGCGGCGGCACCTAACAGGTGCGGTTTTGGCGGTAGGTGAGCTACGTTTTATTTAGCCCTGTACGCTTTTGGAAATGATTGCTTCCGGTTGTCAGTCTCTATCCGAAGAACATGTGTAGATAGGTTGGGATCAGGTGGCTTTCCCGCTGGTTTTTAATAGAAACAGTAGGCAATTCTTTAGGCTAAGGAATAAGCATGAAATAATTTGAACAACTCACGGCGTAAGTTTGTAGCCGGAGTTATTTCAAACATCTTAATTGCGTGATGTTGCTGTGGCCGTGTGTTTTAAAAGCGGTACGGTGGTCTAACCGGGTGAGTTTTTCGATGTTTTAGCCGCCGCTTCTTTTTGTTGTTGCGACAGGTAGGTTCCGCTCATAACCACCGCCATTATTAAAATATAAACCACCGAAACGATACGCCTGGCCTTTTTACTCTGTTCATAGCTATTCATAATGGGTTCCTGAGCTCTTAAAAAATTTGTAATAATACAGTAGGTGTGAATTTAAGTAGTGAAAGAATTTTCAACGCGGTGCTGCTTAAAGCGCTTTTTTTGCAAGGCATTGATTTTGTATATTTAAGCTAGGCTTAAGACTTGTTAAGTTAGAATCGGGCCGGATTTAAATAAAAAAGGCTCTATCCTATGAATAAAATCATGCTAGCAGTTCCTGTTTTTTTTATATGTAGTTATTTTGTTAACCCCATACAAACAGCCGAAGCGTCCGAACATCGCTCAGCTCATAAGGCGTCCAAACATGCTTTGGTGAAAAACCATAAAACCAAGCATTCGTCGGATAATCATCGAAGCACGGTTTCCTGGTATGGCAATGAGTTTCACGGCAGGAAAACGGCCAGCGGTCAAAAATATGACATGTATGCGATGACTGCCGCACACAAAACGCTACCCCTGCTGTCTTACGCTAAGGTGACCAATCTGCAAAATCATCGCAGTGTTGTTGTTCGAATTAATGACCGAGGTTCTTTTCATGGAAAAAGGGATATGGATTTATCCTATGCCGCAGCAAAAGAGCTCGGTATCCGTGGCTTAGGTTCTGTAGAAATCACACCGTTAAGCCGTAACGAAGTAGTATTGCCATTGAGTAACAGTGGAAAAGTAAGTAAACGCGGTTAATCCGGCGCTTAACAATCATCTGAATATCCCCTGTGTGTCGCATCGAGCACGATTAAACGCCATAACCGGGCTGGCCGGGGTTAACGGTCCAGTGCTTGTAATGCAAGCAAAATCCAATATTCAGCCCATCGGGCTGTTCAATGCAAATTCCTAATCGTAAATTCATTTCGCTGTTATGAGTGCGGCGGGGCTGCAAAGCGGGTTCTTTTTCGGGCTTGATACCTGAAAATCAGGGTGTGCGCTTAGGATTAGGACTCGGGTCGTGTAAAATACAGTCAAACAGCGGGCAATAGCCCTCGACCCATTCAGTAAGCAGGGATTTTTTAAGAGCATGCCGGAAATCAATGAAACCTTAGTTATTTATCATGCCGATTGCCTGGATGGCTTAGGTGCGGCATGGAGCGCATTTTGTAAGTTGGGCAATCAAGTCCGTTTCATTCCTGCTCGCTATGGTGATGATATTCCCGATTTTGAAGCGGGAGCCGTACTCTATATATTGGATTATTCTTTCCCGCCCCAGTTATTGGTCGATGCCGCGGCGAAAGCAGGCCGGATCATCCTGATCGATCACCATATAACTGCCATGGAACAATGCGATAGTTTTTTTAAGGTGCAACCGGCACCTGAAAACCTGTCGATCAATTTCGATATGTCACGGAGCGGGTGTGTCTTGGCTTGGCAGTATTTTTTTCACGACCTGAAGCCGCCTAAAATCCTATTGCATATCGAAGATCGCGATCTCTGGCGCTTCAAGCTGGACGGTACCCGTGAAATAACAACGGCGCTGTATGAAAGCATGCCTATCGCTTTTGCCGACATAGGCTCGCTTGATCTGGCGGAACTGTTGGCGGTGGGCCGCATACAGGTTGACTGTGTGGCAAGGATGGTGCAAAGGCTCGCCAAATCCGCGCATAGCGTTTCGGTGGCGGGTCGAGTCGGGCAGGCCGTTAATGCGCCGTCATTGTTCTCAAGCGATCTTGGTCATGTGTTGGCTGAAAAATCAGGCACGTTTGGGATGACTTACCAATATGACGGACGAAAACAACAATGGACTTTCTCGCTCCGTTCAATCGGAGATTACGATGTAGGTCATTTGGCCTTAAGTTTTGGCGGAGGCGGGCACAAGAACGCCGCGGGTTTCGCCTTGGATAATAATCCGTTTTTATAGTGGCTCATGCGGGTAATATATAATACGCTAACTGAGTTATTAGCAACTATCTAGCAGGGAACCCCGATGAGCATCATTCGTCAAGACGATCTTATTCAAAGCATTGCCGATTCTCTACAATATATTTCGTATTATCATCCGCTGGACTTTATCAAGGCCATGCATGAGGCCTACCAAAAAGAAGCGAATCCGGCAGCCAGGGATGCGATGGCGCAAATCTTGATCAACTCGCGGATGTGTGCGGAAGGCCACCGCCCGATTTGCCAGGATACCGGCATTGTTACGATATTTTTAAAAATCGGTATGGATGTTCGATGGGACGCAGACATGAGTGTCGCCGATATGATTAATGAGGGCGTTCGGCGCGCTTATCGGCATCCCGATAATGTCTTGCGCGCGTCGATACTGGCCGATCCGGCAGGTAAGCGCATCAACACCAAAGATAACACGCCGGCGGTGATTCACATGGAAGTCGTGCCCGGCGATACGCTCGACATCGAAATAGCCGCCAAAGGGGGAGGTTCCGAGGCTAAAGCAAAGTTTGCGATGCTCAATCCTTCGGACAGTATTGTTGACTGGGTGTTGAAAGTCGTTCCTACCATGGGCGCAGGCTGGTGTCCTCCCGGCATTTTGGGTATCGGCATCGGCGGTACGGCTGAAAAAGCCATGTTGTTGGCAAAGCAGGCATGCATGGGATCGATAGACATCCAGGAGCTAATCGTACGTGGGCCTAACAGTGCGCTTGAAGAATTACGCCTGGAGCTGTACGACAAAATCAATGCGCTGGGTATCGGCGCTCAAGGTTTGGGCGGTCTGACCACGGTGCTGGATATTAAAATCAACGATTATCCGACCCATGCGGCCAACAAGCCGGTTGCTATTATTCCTAACTGCGCTGCCACTCGTCATGTGCATTTTGTTCTGGATGGTAGCGGAGCGGCCGAATTCAAGCCGCCGCGCCTGGAAGATTGGCCTGAAATTACCTGGGACGCGGGCGCCACTGCCCGCAGAGTTAATTTGGATGCCGTGACTCAACAGGATTTGGAAGGCTGGAAGCCGGGGGAAACCTTATTGCTTAGCGGCACCCTGCTGACCGGAAGAGACGCGGCGCACAAACGCATGGCCGAGCTTTTTGAACGGGGCGAAGCCTTGCCTGAGAGCGTCGATTTTACCAATAAATTCATTTATTACGTGGGGCCGGTCGATCCGGTTCGCGACGAGGTAGTAGGGCCTGCCGGTCCGACCACGGCAACGCGTATGGATAAGTTCACCGAACTGATGCTGGACAAAACCGGCTTACTCGGCATGATCGGTAAGTCCGAGCGTGGGCCGGAAGGAATTGCCGCTATCAAAAAGCATAAAGCCGTTTATTTAATGGCGGTCGGCGGCGCGGCTTATCTGGTTTCAAAAGCCATCCGTAAGTCGCGCATTGTCGCTTTTGAGGATCTCGGCATGGAGGCCATTCACGAGTTTGTTGTTGAGGATATGCCGGTTACGGTTGCTGTCGATACTGCGGGAGTCTCGGTGCATCAAATCGCGCCAAGGATATGGCAAGCTAAAATTGGCAAGATTCCCGTTGTTGACGAAAGTTAACGCGGGTTATTTTTAGCCGTTTAAAGGATTTAAAAGTCGACACGGTCACCAAAACGTTGGATAAAAAGAGTTGCAAAGATTGCATCAATGGACAGGGTAAGCTGCTTGAATTAATAAAAATGTCCCCCATTGTATTTTATGATTACAAAGCAAAGTCAGGAAAACTCAGGATATGCGCAGCCTCAGCTAAAAAGTATTCTGAAACCGGCGTATTGATTTGTGTTGATTTGTAATTGCAGTTATCTTAATCATTAGTTTTAAAATAATAAGGAGAAATCGGATGTCAAAAGGTCAAAATTTACAGGATAATTTTTTAAATGCGCTTAGAAAAGAGCACACGCCTGTTTCTATTTTCCTTGTTAACGGGATAAAGTTACAGGGGAAGGTGGACTCATTTGATCAGTACGTGGTTATGCTGAAAAACACCTCAAGCCAGATGGTTTACAAGCACGCCATATCCACCATCGTGCCGAGTAAAGCTGTAAAGTTGACGCATGACACTGATTCCGGCGACGAATGATTAACCCTTTGCAGTCGATAAATCTGCCGGGCAGTTGTATGCGCAGGGAAAAAAGTAAAAGTTTTTTTATCATCACGCCTATGGGGTATTTAGTTGTTTGATCGTCCCGAATCAGGTGAACGAGCCGTCCTTGTTCATCTGACACTTCGCTCCATGCAGGAAGATCTTTTAGAATTAAAAGAGTTGGCTAAGTCGGCAGGAACCGATCCTGTCTATGTGGTAACAGGCAGTCGCAAAAAACCCGATCCAAAATATTTTGTCGGCAAAGGTAAGCTTGATGAGCTTAAAGCTATTATTGAAACCTATGAAGCCGATATTGTCTTATTTAATCACCCGCTTTCACCCAGTCAGGAAAGAAATCTTGAGGGCTTTTTGGGCGTTCGGGTGGTCGATAGAAATGGACTGATTCTTGATATTTTTGCCCAGCGCGCGCAAACCTTTGAAGGCAAGCTACAGGTTGAATTAGCGCAATTACAGCATTTGTCGACCCGGCTGGTTCGCGGTTGGACGCATTTGGAGCGTCAAAAAGGCGGCATAGGGCTTCGCGGGCCGGGTGAAACGCAGTTGGAAACCGACCGGCGATTATTGGGTTTGCGTATTAAACAGATTCAACAGCGATTGGATAAAGTCGACAAGCAAAGGAATCAAGGGCGCAGCAAACGGAAAAAAGCCGAAGTTCCATCAGTTTCCCTGGTGGGTTACACCAATGCCGGTAAATCAACCTTGTTTAATAGGTTGACCGGTGCCGATATTTACGTGGCGGATCAGTTGTTTGCCACGCTGGACCCGACCTTGCGCAACTGCAAGCTACCCAATAGCAGCGAGATTGTTTTGGCCGACACGGTGGGTTTTATACGACATTTGCCGCATGAATTGGTGGCGGCATTCAAATCCACGTTGCAGGAAGCCAGTGAAGCGGATTTATTGCTGCATGTGATTGATGCCGGCAGTGATGACAGGGCTGAGACGGTTTACCAGGTCAATCAGGTGCTTGAAGATATTAACGCTAATGAAATCAGGCAGCTTGAAGTGTTCAATAAAATAGATTTATTGACCGGCATCCAGCCGCGAATTGAACGGGATGATGTCGGCAATCCGCTTCGGGTGTGGTTGTCCGCCGAAACCGGAGCCGGTGTCGATCTGCTTTATCAGGCATTGGCGGAAATATTTTCAAATACAAAAGTCAAAAGAAAGTGTCGCTTGCAGCCTGATCAAGGCGATATAAGGTCTAAATTATTTGCATGCGCCAGAATAATCAGTGAGAAAACCGATGATTTGGGCGGCTGTGAATTAATCATCGAAATCGATACGAAGTATTTGGGTTTGCTGAAATCGGTCGAAATTGAAGAAATGCTTTAAAAAAGGCAAAAGGTAAAAGACACTAGGTGAAAGTGGTGGGTTTTCAGCCTTTCGCCTTGTACCTTTCGCCTTTCGCCGATATTTACGATAGAATGTCGAACATGAATCGGTAAGTTTAAGTAACCAATATGGAGCAAAGTTATGTCCTGGAACGAGCCTGGCGGCGATAAGAAAGACCCCTGGAGCGGGCGCGGCGATCAAAAAGGTCCGCCCGATCTGGATGAAGCAATACGGTCATTGCAAGAAAAGCTAAGTGGTTTTTTTGGCGGCGGCAAAGAGGGCGATGACAACTCTTCCGGTATTCCTCCGCTGAAAAGCCTTGGCTTTGTCGTAGCCGGCGCATTAGCGTTATGGGGATTAAGCGGCTTTTATATTGTCGATGAAGGTACTCATGGCGTTGAAACCCGATTCGGCAAGTATGTTGCGACAACCCAGTCGGGTTTAAACTGGCATTTTCCGGCGCCTATCGAGACTGTTACCGTCGTTGATGTTAAGCAACAGCGATATATCGAAGTCGGTTACCGTAGCGGCGGGACCGAGCAGACTCTTGGTTCGGTGCCGAAAGAAGCGTTAATGTTGACCAAAGATGAAAACATCGTCGACGTTCGTTTGGCGGTACAGTATCAAGTTAAAGACGCAAAGGATTTCATCTTTAGCGTTGTAAATCCTGCGGCCACCTTGAAGCAGGTTACCGAAAGCGCGCAGCGTGGCGTGGTCGGCAGCAGCAAAATGGACTTTGTTTTGACCGAGGGCCGTAGCGAAATCGTGGCCCAGATTAAAAAAGAGATTCAGGATGTGATGGATAATTATAAATCCGGCATCCAGGTTACCAGCGTTAACCTTCAGGACGCTCAGCCCCCTGAACAGGTGCAAAACTCATTTGAAGACGCCATCAAGGCGCGTGAAGACGAGCAGCGCTTGATCAATGAGGCGGAAGCCTACTCCAATGATGTGGTGCCGAAAGCACGCGGCGCGGCGGCAAGAAAAATACAGGAAGCCGAGGGCTATAAAGAACAGGTTATTGCGCAGGCCGAAGGTGAATCCAACCGCTTTTCAAAACTGCTTACCGAATATACCAAAGCGCCTGATGTGACCAGAAAGCGTCTTTATATCGAATCCATGGAATCGGTATTGGCTGAAACCAATACCGTGATGGTTGATGTTAAAGGCAGTAATAACATGCTTTACCTGCCATTAGACAAAATGATCCAGCATCAGCCTACGCTTCAACAACCCAATGTTCCTCAAAGCACAGCGGAACAACCTGCTCAAACAGCCGTTGAAGCGGCACAGCCGGCTGTGCGAACTTCAACGCGCGGCCGTGACGCAAGGGGACGCTAATGACACAGAATAAAATAGTGGTAGGTTTGGGCGCATTGCTGTTTATCAGCATGATGTGCTTGTTTACCGTCAGTGAAACAGAAAAGGCCATCAAGTTCCGTTTAGGCGAGATCGTAAAGAACGATTACGAAGCTGGGCTGCATTTTAAATGGCCGTTTATCAACAATATAAAAAAGTTCGATAAGCGTATTCAAACGATGGAAGCCAAGCCGGAACGTTTTTTAACCGCCGAAAAGAAAAACGTTATTGTCGATTCTTTCGTCAAATGGCGCATCGGCGATGTCACCACGTTTTATACGGTGGTTGCCGGTGATGTCGACCAGGCTAATTTACGCCTGGATCAAATCGTTAAAGACGCTTTCCGGGGTGAATTCGGCAAGCGAAATATCCAGCAATTGGTTTCAACGGATCGTCAGGCTATTCGTGAAATATTGATTAAAAACGCCAAACCGCTTGCGGCTGCTTTAGGCATGGAAATTATCGATGTTCAGGTGATGCGCATCGATTTGCCTGACGAAGTCAGTAGTTCTGTGTACCGCAGAATGGAAGCGGAGCGTGAGCGGGTTGCCCGTGAATTCCGTTCGCAAGGCGCGGAAGCCGCTGAAAGAATTCGCGCTGATGCCGATAGACAGCGGGTTGTTACCATGGCGAACGCGTTCCGGGATGCGGAAATGCTACGCGGTGAGGGCGATGCAAAATCTGCTGAAATCTATGCTAAAGCTTACGGCGCAGATGCCGAGTTTTTTACTTTTTACCGCAGCTTGAATGCCTATAAGAAGACCTTTACCAGTTCAAGCATGATGGTGCTTGATCCGGATTCCGACTTCTTCAGATATTTTAAACAACAAAAGTAGGGGCAGGCCTTGCGGCCTGCCCAGATCAAGGGCAACCACAAGGGATTGCCCCTACTATCCTTAACCAACGCTCCGCATGCGGGGCGTTTTGTTTGAGTGGGACATACAAAACATGCAACAAAAAGACTCTTGGCTTTTGCCCGACGGCATAGAAGAGATTTTGCCGGAAGAGGCTAAGCATCTTGAAAGCTTGCGCCGTAAGATACTCGATACATTTGCTTGCTGGGGCTATGAATTAGTTATTCCGCCCTTTATAGATTATCTGGACTCGTTGTTGACCGGTTCAGGTCATGACCTGGAATTGCAAACCTTCAAGCTGACCGATCAGGTCAGCGGTGAAATGTTGGGGGTCAGGGCGGATATGACGCCGCAAGTGGCCAGAATCGATGCGCATAATCTTAATGCCGAGTGGCCGACCCGCCTTTGTTATACAGGCACTATTTTGCACACCAAAGGCGATCCGCTCGAGAAAACCAGAAGCCCTATGCAGATAGGCGCCGAGCTTTACGGGCATGCCGGTAAGGAAAGCGATGTCGAAGTCATCCGTTTGATGCTGGAAATGCTGGCGATGAGTGGCCTGCAAAATGTGCATCTCGATTTAGGCCATGTCGGCATCTATCGTGCGTTGTCAAGACAGGCAGGATTAACCGATGCCCAGGAAGCCGAGTTGTTCGACGTGTTGCAGCGTAAAGCCAGACCCGAACTTCAAGAGCTGATGGCTGCTTACAACATTGACGACGCGCTTAAAACGATGTTCCTGAAACTGCCGCAATTGAACGGCGGCAAGGAAACCATCGCTAAAGCCCGAGAGGTGCTGTTACCGGCTAATGGCGAAGTCAAAGAAGCTTTAGCGAATTTGGAGGCCATTGCGGATCAATTGACGGCCGGTTTTCCATCATTACCGATCAGTTTCGATTTGGCTGAATTGCGCGGTTACCATTATCACACCGGCGTCGTTTTTGCCGCTTTCGTGCCGTCGGTCGGACGGGAGATTGCCAGAGGCGGTCGCTATGACAATATCGGCGCTATTTTCGGACGCGCGCGTGCCGCAACCGGCTTTAGCGCCGACTTGAAAGTATTGTCGGTATTAGGCAAAGCATCTTACCAAAAACAATCGCAAGCCTTGATATTCGCGCCCTATGGGGACGATGCAACGCTACATGAAAAAATCAGGGATTTACGCGCCGAAGGATTGGCGGTCGTTCAACAGCTACCGGGGCAAACCGGGACTGCTGAGGAACTTAAGTGTACATCCGTCTTGGAACAAGATCATCAAAACTGGGTCGTTAGACCCCTAGCAAGCTTGGAATAATTATGGGAAAAAATGTCGTGGTCATCGGTACCCAATGGGGTGACGAAGGAAAAGGTAAACTGGTTGATCTGTTAACGGAGCAGGCGGAAGCCGTGATCCGTTTTCAGGGCGGACATAATGCGGGACACACGCTGGTTATACAGGGCGAAAAGACCGTTCTGCATCTTATTCCCTCCGGCATACTCAGGGAGAATGTGCAGTGCATGATCGGCAACGGCGTGGTTTTATCGCCCAATGCTTTGCTCGAAGAAATTGAGTTTCTGGAAAAAGCCGGTATTCCGGTTAGAAATCGTTTGTTGATCAGTGAAGCCTGCACACTAATATTGCCGGTTCATGCGGCTATTGATAAGGCGCGTGAAATAGCCCGAGGCAGCAAGGCAATTGGCACAACAGGTCGCGGTATAGGGCCTGCGTATGAAGATAAGGCGGCCAGACGAGGTCTGCGCGCCGGAGACTTTTTAAATCCTGCGGTTTTTGCCGAACGGTTTAAGGAACTGGTCGAATACCACAACTTCATGCTGACCCATTACTATCATACTGATCCAATCGATTATCAAACAGGCCTTGAAGAAGCGTTAAAGCTGGGCGAGCAAATCAAGCCGATGCTGACTGATGTCAGTGAGGTTTTATACAAATACCAGGATCAAGGCAAAAACCTGTTATTTGAAGGCGCGCAAGGCGCATTGCTGGATATAGATCACGGCACTTTTCCTTACGTGACCTCATCCAGCACCACGGCCGGCGGCGCTGCTACCGGCACCGGCATAGGCCCGTTGGATCTTGATTATGTATTGGGTATTACTAAAGCCTATTCGACGCGCGTAGGCAATGGCCCTTTCCCGACTGAACTGCACGATGCGAACGGCGATCACTTGAGCACGGTAGGACACGAGGTTGGCGCTACCACCGGTCGCAAGCGTCGCACCGGCTGGTTTGATGCGGTCGCGATGCGCAAATCCGCAAAAATGAACAGCCTTAGCGGTATTTGTTTAACCAAGCTGGATGTGCTTGACGGTCTGGAAAAAGTCGGCATTTGTACCGCCTACAGACTTAACGGCACCGTTACCGAGACTGCGCCTTTAGGCGCGGATCAGTATGAAGAATGTCATGCGATTATCGAAGACATGCCGGGCTGGACCGGTACAACGGCCGGCATAACCGATTTCGATGCGCTGCCTGACAATGCCAAAGCTTATATCAAGAGAATTGAACAGCTGGTCGGCGTTAAGATTGCTATCTTGTCGACCGGTCCCGATAGAGACGAAACAATTATCCTGGAACATCCGTTCGCTTGAACGGCTGTTGCAAAATTACCTGGAGATAACATGGCTGAAACTGTAGATGAATTGACCGTAACATACGAAGATGGCGGTATTGAGACAGTCAAGGAACTGGACAAAAAAGTACTGACCAAGGGTGCCTGGGCAACGGTTATGTACCGTTATCAGGACTGGAATCGCGCCAAGGAGGAATACGGCCCCGATAAATACACCATTCGCCGATACCAGAAACAAAACGGCGAGTACAAGCAAAAATCGAAGTTTAATATTTCCAGTAAGGATCAGGCGAAAGCCATTATTGAAGCGCTGGAAGATTGGATTAAATTGGACTGATGCATGTAGGGCGCGCCGTGCGCGCCTTTTCGGATGCCCGAATAATCTTGCTAGCCATTGGCGCGCACGGCATGTCCTTCATCAATTTCGTAGCGCCGGCCCAATGCTTGAACGGGTACATTCGCTGTAATCGATTTCTAAAATAAATTGCTGTGCTTTCATTCCGCATCGGACCTCCAAGGCATTCATGAGCAAAACCACCGCTCCCTCCGTTACCCGTATCGCCTTAGCCAGCTTCATCGGCACCGCTATCGAATTTTACGATTTTTATATCTACGGCATGGCGGCGGCCTTGGTTATCGGCCCGGTATTTTTTCCCGGCGGCAACCCGACAACGCAAGCCCTCAGCGCCTTTCTTACTTTTGCCGTTGCGTTCCTGACCCGGCCTTTGGGCGCGACGCTGTTCGGGCATTTCGGCGATCGCATCGGGCGTAAGACCACCCTGGTCGCATCGCTGCTGGTGATGGGCGTCTCCACTACATTGATCGGCTTGTTGCCGGGATACGATGCAATCGGCGCATGGGCTCCGGCGTTGCTGTGCCTGTTGCGTTTCGGTCAGGGTATCGGCTTGGGCGGAGAATGGGGCGGCGCGGCGCTGTTGGCGACCGAGAACGCCCCGGCCGGAAAACGCGGTTGGTACGGCATGTTTCCGCAATTAGGGCCGCCGGTGGGATTTCTGTTGGCGACCGGCAGTTTTCTGCTGCTGGCGCATTTTCTGAGCGATCAAGAGTTTAAAGATTGGGGTTGGCGCATCCCGTTTGTTGCCAGTTCGGTGCTGGTCATGATCGGATTGTATGTGCGTCTGGCCTTGGCCGAAACCCCGGTGTTTGCCAAAGTGTTACAGCAACGCCAGCAGGTCGGCTTGCCGCTTAAGGAAATAGTTAAATCTCATGCCGCCCCGTTGGTGCTGGGCGCGATGGCGATGGTTGTCTGCTATGCGTTGTTCTATATTTCAACCGTGTTTTCCTTGAGTTACGGCACCACCACGCTAAACATCCCGCGTCAGCAATTTCTCGGCATGCTGTGCGTGGCGGTGCTGTTTATGGCCGCGGCCACGCCACTATCGGCATGGTTAGGCGACCGTTTCGGACGGCGACCCGTATTGCTGGTCGCCGGAAGCGCCGCATTCCTGTCCGGTTTTCTGCTAAAGCCGATGCTGGAAAGCGGCTCGCCGTTGCTTATTACCGCTTTCCTGTCCTTGGAGCTGTTTTTAATGGGAGCCACTTTCGCGCCGATGGGGGCCTTGCTGCCGGAGCTATTCCCTTCCGAGGTGCGCTATACCGGTGCGGGAACCGCCTACAACTTGGGCGGCATCCTAGGCGCTTCGTTTGCGCCCTATATTGCGCAACGGCTAGTCACCGAGGGTGGGCTGGCCTGGGTGGGCGGCTATGTCTCGTTGGCGGCGGCTATCAGTCTGCTTGCGGTGTATTTGATGCGGGAGACTCGGGATAATCATTGGGTGTAATTGGCGTAGGCCGGAATAAGGCCATGCAAGCGCGTAGCGCGAGGTGGCGTTTCCGGCGAGTTCGGGTGGTGTTTGCCGGAAACGCCAGTTCTCGCTGTCGCTCGAACCGGCTTATTCCGGCCTACAGGGCTTCTATGATCCGTTTCCAACTGTCGAACATTACACACTGGTTATGGAAAATCGAGCTAGTCCTTTAGATTGTTGATGTTATGCATTGTTCGTAACAGATGAGCCGGTAGTGGTAAGGCGCGCAGGGCACGCGCTACGATGGACGCGCTTCGGCGGGAACACGATATTTTCGGGCAATGATTCGTTTTAAGCAGCGGCCTATCTTTTTCGTGGTTGTAATCGACAGTGCGTTTTCCTGCAATTATGTCCAATACTGAGGTTAACCGGGACTCGGTGCAGTAATGATTTTAACAAGCAACGACATGAGTTTATGAAAAACAAAGGACTGGCGATTAATTCTTTCTGTGCCTGGGATGATGAAACCTTAGTGCTTAATATTCTCGGCCAACCCAGCGCCAAACAGGATGCTATCGGCAAGGTTAAAGGCAAGCAGCTCAAAATCAGCGTCACTGCCGCGCCGGTGGCGGGCCGGGCAACCGATCATATGGTCCGGTTCCTGGCAAAAGAATTTGCAGTGACGGCCAAGGATATTGAAGTTGTGTTCGGCAGGTTCAATGTCAATAAACAACTGCGCATTAAATCACCTAAGAATCTACCTTCTGTAATCAATAAACATTTATCCCAAGGAGTAATAGGATGTCGCAAGGAAACAAAATGAAAGACAGCTGTTTATGCGAGGCCGTCGCGTATGAAACCGACAATATCGACCTGCCTGTCGCTCATTGGCATTACCGGACTTGCCAAAAAGCGCATGCGGCTCCGTTCGCTGCAACCGCCGGTGTAATGTGCGAGCATTTTCGCCGGTTGAAAGGTTATGAGGGTATGCCTCGACATCCTGAACGGCAGCCGGGGCGCAAATGAAAGCGGGCATGGAACACTATCTCGACAGTAGCGAGTATATCGATTGGAATCATCCTTGGGTGGCTGCCAAGGCGGCGGAGCTTGCCGACGGCTGTTTTTCCGATGAGGCCGTAGCGAAACATTGCTTTGAATTCGTCCGCGATTCGATTAAACACAGCTGGGATTACCGGATGAATCCTGTCACCTGTAAAGCCTCTGAGGTATTAATTCACGGCACAGGTTACTGTTATGCCAAGAGCCATCTGTTGGCTGCGCTGTTAAGAGCCAATGCCATTCCGGCGGGGTTGTGTTATCAGCGGCTGACGGTTGAGACGGATGGCCCGCCCTACTGCCTGCATGGATTGAATGCGGTTTATCTTAAGCAACATGGCTGGTATCGCGTTGATGCCCGAGGCAATAAGCCGGGTGTGTTTGCTGAGTTTAGTCCGCCTATAGAAAAGCTGGCTTTCCCCATTGTTGATGCCTTGGAAAGAGACTTTCCGGAAATTTGGGCTGAGCCGCTTCCTCTGGTAGTGGGGGCATTGACTCGGAATAAGACGGTAGAGCAGGTCTTTGACAATTTGCCGGATATTGAGCTATGTAATTTAACCGATCGCAATCAACGGGCTAAAAGATAGCTCAATCATAAACCGAAAAATTTACTCTTTAGCGTTTCAGTCTCCGCACCCGGTTTATCTCCGCCAGGTTCGCCAGCGGGTTTATCCGCACTTGGTTGATCTGCGCCGGGTTGATCTGTACCGGGTTGATCTGTACCGGGTTCATTTTCGGCAGGCTTATCGCCCACGTTTTGCAACACTTCCTGCTCGGCTTTTTTATTCATAACGATAATGGAAATTCGTCTGTTAATCGGGTCCAAGTGTTCGGTAGTGGGGTTGTAAGGAACGCTGGACGATAATCCGATAACTCTTAACACTTTTTCTTCGGCAAGCCCGCCTTGATTCAGTTCATATCGAGCGGCATTGGCCCGGTCGCTGGACAGTTCCCAATTGGTATATTTTTTTTGATTGGTCGGAAAAGGCCGCGCATCAGTATGTCCATTGACGCTGACTTTATTGGGCAATTCGTTAATAGTCGGCGCCAACGCTCTTAAGATCAATTTGATTTGAGGTTCGGGTTCCGCGCTGGCCAGTTTATACATGGGCCTGTTTTGCGCATCGACGATCAGGATGCGCAGGCCTTCGGAGGTTATTTCCAGTTTAATTTGATCTTTGAATTCGCCTAATTCCGGGGTTGCATCTATTTTTGCCTGAATTTTGTCTTTTAAATTTTCGAGTTTTTCTTTCTCGATTTCCTCGGCCTGTTTCTCGATTTCCTCGGGCGTAATTTCTTTCGGTTCAGGCGTCAGGCCCTTGTCGACTTGGCCTAAGTCCTGTGAAGTAATATCTGCGCCCCCTGCTTGAATAATGCTGGTTCGATCGCCGACATCCAATCCTCCTTCCCTGGATGCCTTAAAAGGGTCTTGAAAATATTCGGCAATGCCTTTGCGTTCCGGTTCGGTGGTTGTTCCCAATAGCCACATCAATAAAAAAAAGGCCATCATGGCGGTCACGAAATCGGCATAGGCCAGTTTCCAGGCGCCGCCATGATGAGCATGGCCGCCTTTTTTTATTTTTTTTATGATGATCGGTTGTTGGTCGGACATTTTTTAAGTTAACCTTTATTCGCTCTTAATTGTTCTTCCAATTCCTGAAAGCCGGGACGCATGGAGGATCCAATCATGGTGCGCATATATTCCGCAGTCATCGCCGGCGATACGCCTTTGGCGCAACATAACAAGCCTTTCTGGGCGCATTTATAGACATTGCCCGATGCTTCAACGCGTTCTGCCATTACCGCGCCGACAGGGCCGATAAAGCCATAGGCCAGCAAAATGCCCAGAAATGTTCCCACCAGGGCCGCCGCAATCAGTTTGCCCAGTTCCGAAGGCGGAATGCCGACTGACTCCATTGTATGCACAACGCCCATTACCGCCGCGACAATCCCAAAGGCCGGTAAGCCGTCGGCGAGGTTCTGGATGGCTTTGACCGGCGCGTGCGCTTCTTCATGATGGGTTTCGAGTTCCTGATCCATCAGTTCTTCCAGCGCGTAAACCTCAACGCCGGTCACGATCAAACGCAGATTGTCACAGATAAACTCCATCAGATGATGATCGCTGAGAATTCTGGGGGTAAAGACCGGGCTGCTTTTCGGGTCGTCGATAATACTTTCCAGCGATAATAAGCCTTCCTTGCGTGTTTTAGTGGTAATTGCATAAAAACACAGCAGTAGATCAAGGTAATATTCTTTATTGTACTTGGTGCCTTTTAAAGTAGCAGTGGCTTGGCTGATGGCGGATTTGATAACCGACATGGAGTTTCCGCACACGAAAGCACCTACCGCTGCGCCGATGATGATAATAAATTCAAAGGGTTGAAAAAGAACGCCGGGGTGTCCACCGCCCCCCATAAATCCGCCCATGATTGATATAGAGAGGATCAAATATCCAACGATAACTAGCATGTGTTCTCTTTTGTGGTTGGTTTACATTGAAATAACTAAATGGAACGCAGTACGCATTGATGATTAAGCAATGACCACGGCATGATTATATAGGGGCAATACAAAAAAACTGATTTTAAATCCGAATTTGCATGGTCTCCGATTTAATAATCTTGAGGTTATTTTAACTTGATTTTAAGGCTCAGGGATTAATCTTTCACTGTTTTGTTTTTCTTGATTTCGTACCTGTTTAGATAGCCGACTGCCGCTTAGGTTTGATCGCGCAATAACCGGGCAAAGTCGTCCGCCGGCAAGGGTTTGCTTTTGATATAGCCCTGATAGGTGTCGCAGCCTTTTTCCCGCAGGAATGCCAGTTGCTCAAGCGTTTCTACGCCTTCGGCCAGCACCTTGAAGCCTAAAATATGGCCCATAGCGACAATCGTCGCAGTAATTTCCATATCGTCTTGCACCGAGGGAATGTCATCGATAAAACTCTTGTCGATTTTCAGCACATCCAGAGGAAAGCGTTTGAGATAGGCCAGTGACGAATAACCGGTGCCGAAGTCGTCAATGGCAAGACGAACGCCTTGGGCGCGTAAATTAGTGAGCACTTCGACGGCCTTTTCCTCGTTTTCCATTAAGCCGCTTTCCGTTAATTCCAGTTCTAATAACTCGGCCGGAAAGCCGGTTTCGCTCAACACCTCGGCGACCAGAGCGCTGATATTGCTGCGGCGGAACTGATGAGGGGAGACATTGACCGCTAAAGTTAACGACGGCAAACCGGCATCTATCCAGCGTCGGCCTTGCAGGCAGGTCTCGCGCAGCACCCAGGCGCCAATTTCCACAATCAGGCCGGTTTCTTCGGCAATGGGGATAAAGTTGGACGGCGAAATCAGTCCGTTAGTGGGGTCATGCCAGCGTACCAACGCTTCCGCACCAATGATCAGGCCGCTGTCGATGTCGATTTGCGCCTGATAATAGACGCACAATTCCCGCTGTTCGGTAGCGCGGCGCAGGCGAGTTTCCAGCGCGATACGCTCACGGGCGATAATGGTGAACTCTTCGGAAAAATAGGCAAAGCAGCCGCGGCCTTCATCTTTGGCTCGATAGAGGGCAATGTCGGCGTTATCTATCAGCGTTTCAGGGCTGTCGCCATGCTGCGGAAACAAGCTAATGCCGATGCTGGCGCCAATTCTAACCCTTCGGCTGAGCTCGGGATCAGTGTTGTTTTTAAGTAATTGAAAAGGCTTGCTTAAGTCGGCGACAATGGCTTCGGCGACCCGAGCCGCATCTTCCGGGTGAGTAATGTCTTCCAGCAGGACGATAAATTCATCGCCGCCCAAACGAGCGACCATATCGACATCGCGTAATCTTGCTTTGATGCGGGCCGCGGCTTGTTGCAGCAATTCATCGCCGGCCAAGTGTCCCATGCTGTCATTGACCGCTTTGAAACGATCCAGGTCAAGCATCAGCAATGCTAATTGTTTGCCGTCGCGTCGCTCGACTTCGATGCCATGCTTTAACCGTTCCCATAGCAAGCGGCGGTTGGGCAAGGCGGTGAGCGGATCGTAATAAGCCAGGTTGTGAATGGTTTGTTCGGCTTCTTTGTCTTTGGTGATGTCGGTGAAAGCGGCAACATAGTTGGTGATCCGGCTGTTCGCATCGCGAACGGCGGTAATGCTGAGCCATTGAGGATAGGTTTCCCCATTTTTGCGCCGATTCCATATTTCGCCCTCCCAGTAGCCATCCTGATTTAAGGCGTGTTGCAAGACGCTGTAGAAGTAGGCATCCTGGCGACCCGAATTAAGCAAGGCATGGGTTTTACCAACGGCTTCTTCCGGGCTATAGCCGGTGATGCGGGTAAACGCCTTGTTGATCTTCAGAATAATCTGATTGGCATCGGTAATGGACATGCCTTCTTGCGATTCAAAGGCGGTTGCGGCGATGCGCAGCTCCGCTTCGGCCTGTTTTTGCTCGGTAACATCACGAAAACTCCACACCCTGCCGACTACTGTGTTATTAATTATCTTGGGAATGGAATAGCGCTCAACGATTTTTCCATCCTTGAATTCGATAATATCGAAAGAATGGGCTTCGGGCGCCGCATACAACGCGGTTACTTTATTTGAGAAGGCTTCGGCGTCTTTGATTTGATTGGGGCCGTATAACCGTTCTGCATTACCGTCTTCAGCACCTGTTTTAGCGGCGATGATTTCGTCCGGGACTTGCCATAAGTCAATGAATTTTTGGTTATGCAATAGCCAATTATTGTTCAGGTCCACAGCCAGAATGGCTTCGCCGGTGGATTCCAAGGTAGCCTTTAATATTGATAGGGATTCGGCTATTTGCAGCATCGACTGATTGCGCTCAATCGCCAATTGCGCCAGTTCGGCATAATGGCTAATCAGGCCGATTTCGGCAGCCGTGGGTTGTGTCGGCAGACGATGATAGACGGCGAAAGTTCCGAGTACGCAGCCCTGATTATTTTTAATGGGTTGCGACCAGCAGGCTTGCAGATCGGCTAGTCTGGCGAGATCGCGAAACGGTTCCCAGTAAGGATGATGCTGCACATCTTCGACGATGACACTCTCGCCGCGATACGCAGCCGTGCCGCAACAAACCACGCCGTCGCCAATCGTCAAGCCGTCAACGGCTCGATTATAAAAATCCGGTAAGCTGGGCGCTGCGCCATGACGCAAATGTTTGTTATCTTGGTCTTGCAGCAAGATAGAACACAGCATATCGGGATGCAGCGTTTCAATTTGACACACTAACTCATTCAATACGGCGGGTAGATCAAGCCCTTGATTAATTTGTTGAAGAATTTGATTTTGCAAAGCCAGTTCATCGGTGCGGTTTCGTAATTTATTTTCGACGACTTTGCGCTCGGTGACGTCATCGAAAAATACCAACACCCGTTCACCGACGATGGCGTTATAGAAAACTATGTCGCGTATCGCGCCGTTCTTACAGGTTACCCTGAACTCCATAGGCTCAAACTCTTTCCCGTCAAGAATGGCTTTTTCCATTGAGCCCATCCAAATTTCTTTTACCTTATCCCGGTAATATTTGTCGGGATAAGCAAGCAGCCACCACGCATCCAAGTTTGGCGTGTCGTCAAGCGTGTAGCCGAAGGTTTGGATAAAACGGTCATTCAGTAAATCGATTTTCCCCTGTTTATTCGCTATGCCTATAGCGACGGGCGATTGTTGAATAAGCAGGCGGAAATGTTCCTCGCTCTCCCGCAGGCTTTTGAGCGAAATCAGGCTACTTAAAGCTTCGGTCACTCTTTGAGCAATCTCGGCGAACATCATGAGATCGTCCGAGTCGTGAATATACGTTTCCGAACAATGATGAATGCCGAGTAGCCAGGGACTGCCGATCTGCGGACGAAGTGCAATGAGTAACTGGGATTTTACCGAGAACTCTTCGGCGGCTATGGACGGAACGGCAAGGTCTAAGGTCGGCCCGTATTGCAAGGCACTGTCAGCGCCAAGCATCGATTGAAACAGCTCCGCGACCTCTTCGGTGACCGGGATTTTCATATCATGTGCAAAAGCGCCCGGCCACTCGGGGCGGGTATGCTCCATCGGTATCGTCCAAGCGCTTGCGGTGGGGTCGCAAGGATATAAAAACCAGGCACGGTCGGCGTTAAAGATTAATTGAATTTCTTTGAGTACCTCGTCAAGCATGGTCTCGATAGTTTCGGCCGTAGCGCTTATTCGGGATATGCGCTCCATTATTTTCAGATGCCGGAGTCGGTGGGTGAGTTGCTGCTCCGCTTGCTTGCGCTCGGTAATATCCTGAACGGTGCCGACCAGGCGCGCGGGATTATCGGCATTGTCGAATTCGATGTCGCCATGAGCGATGACCCAGCGTGTTTGCTTGTCGCTAGCCCGGATGATTTGATACTCCATCGAAAACCGCTCGCGGTTATGGAGTATTTCCTGATAGTGATTAAGCACGCCTTGGTAGTGCTCGGGATGAATCAATGCAGCCCAATTGGAAATAGTTCGTTCAAAATGAGCGTCGATGCCGAGAATCTGATCAAGCAAGGGCGAGCTTTCCCAGCGCTCGGTCGCCAGATCGGTCACGTAGTAGCCTATTCCGGCCGTCTCATGCGCCAAGCGTAAAAGCTTTTCGTTACGTTTGGCGGTGTTGTTTTTTTGTTTCAGCGTTCTATAGGAAACTAATAACGTTAAAGTAATAACGCTGGTCAACAGGATGATGATTGCGGCGATCTCGATATAGGTGAGCAGCTTTTCCTTGTCGGCTTTGGGGGCGGGATCATAGCTGAAGTTTTGCAAAAAATTATCGTTTTCAACCATGCCCGCTTTGATGAAGGTTTCCGCCATGCGCCGCCAGCGCCAGGGATTCATGTGTCCCAGATCGATCACATCCGGCACTATTAATGGACGTATTGCGTCGGCTTCAAAGTTAAGATGGTCCCTGGATTTGTTGACTTTATATTTGTTGAGCAATAGATCAATGATTTCTTGCGGGTGATCCATTGCGTAATACCAGCCTTCAAGGCTGGCTTGGCGGAAGGCCTTGACGCGTTCGGGATGCCGTTTAAGCTCATCCTCCGTTGTAAACAGAATGTCGCTGTAGAAGTCGACCCCGTAGTTGCGCGGGTTGAGTACGGTGAATTCAATGCCTTGTTGCTTTAGAAAGTAGGGTTCGTTGCTTAGGTACGAATTAAACGCGTCAACTTTTCCGTCAACCAAATCGCGAATTTCATAGCTGCTGGGGATGATATGAAGGCGGCTTATGTCTATGCCTTCATTATTGAACATGGCGATAAAATCAGCGTCGACGGTTTGATCCAGCAGCATGATTTTTTTACCGATTAAACCGTCGGGTGAAAAAATTCCGGCATCTTTGCGGGCTATTAGCACGGAAGGAGAATGCTGATATATCGCAGCCAAGGCGACCAGCGGCGCGCCACGCAGCCGCGCCAGTAATAACTCGCTATTGGCCTCGCCATATTGGGCGCGGCCTTGCAGGACTTCCTGTAGCGGTTTTTTTTCCGGGGTGCCTTCGTGGATAATGACCTCGAGTCCCGCGTCTTTGTAATAGCCTTTTTCTAATGCCGCATAATAGCCGGCAAATTGAAACTGGTGATGCCAGCGTAACTGGAGATGGATAGGTTCAGCCGATGCGGAAAAGCAGGGGCATATCAATGCCATAGCAAGTATGGCATGGGTTCGCATCATATTGGGGGTGTCCGGTTTTTATGCGTGATAGTCATTTACGCATGACCCGGCGGCCTCTGGTTAGAGGCGTCGGGAGTGCGCCATGTCCGGATTAGTGTGCTTGAGAATGGCAATAATAGCGTAAAGACGTTACTTACATTCATGTAGGCAATGTCTCTACGCTGATGGCCGGTGTTATTTATTAAGCAGTTTACGAACACGGTCATAAATCGTTTGCCGGTTAATTATTAGCACATAGCTTAATAATCCCAGTATCAGTCCGAATAACAGTTTTCCAAAAGCGGAACTTTCCTGTTCGGCGACCGGGGTTTCCGGCTTCCATTGTTGTTGTACGGTTTGCACCGCCACCTTAGAAGGTTGGTATTCCGCGGTCAGGTCCGGCAGGCCTAAGCTGCGCCACTCATCATAATCTTGCCAGATCGGATAATTGCGTTTCCAGAGTCCTTTGGTGAAATAGGGGGCAAGGCTCATGCCGTGCGATTTGGGAATGCCTTTTTCATCAAGGAAGCCGTCATAGACGACCAGGCTGATGTCGCCGCCTTCACCAACGCCGTTAGTGGTAAACGATTTTTCGACATGGTCATGGAACATCCAGATGCCTTGTCCGAAACTGTGCAGGCCGTCATCGACGCCGCTTAATTCAAGATCAAGACGCTGTGCGGGCACCATGGCATGTACGTCACGCTGAATGTACGAGCTGGGGCCGTTGTCGACGCCGTCGTAATGGGTTACGGTCGGCTTGTGGCCGTGGATATGCAGGGCCAAGGATTCGGTATGGCCATTCAAAACCCGCAATTTAACTTTTTCATCCTGTTTCATTTCAATCAGCGATTCCCTTAGGGTATAAGGGAAAGAGCGGCCGTTGAGCATGAAATAATCGTCGGTGGCGTCGGTGGTGTCATATTCCATGTTCATATGCTTGGCGATCAGGCGCGGATCGTTGGCCGACCGGGCAACAAGCTCATGCAGTTCTTTATCCGCCGATTGATAATGCAGGTCATATTCCCGCGCATATTTTTCAAGTACCGCAACCGATGGATGACGCACTTGGCCTGCGCCGACATTAAGGGTTTGCGGCCAGTTGTTGGGGCGGTTTTCCTCGACCACAAAAATACCCTGCAAGCCCATCGGAATATGGGTGTGCGGCTGTACGTGGCAATGGTAATACATGGTGCCCGGCTGGCGCGGCTTGATTACGTAAGTCTTGCTTTTTCCCGGCATGGTATCCATGTTGCTGGTTTGGGCAACGCCATCATTACCGACGCCGACATGGTCCATGAACGGATGGTCAATGCCGTGCAAGTGGATGGAATGCGGCAAATAATGGGTGTTTTCCAGAACCAGCCAGACCACGTCATCCTGCTCGACGCGGATTACCGGAGATGGTACGCGCAGCAACGGATTGGCTATCGGTTCGTAAATGCTTAGCGTGGACATATCGCGGGTTTTTGGGGCGAAAACCCAAAAAGTCGGCTGGATGCCCGGCGCTATATCGAAGGTGGTGGTCGGGTCTTTCATGTCGGGCGAATGACCGTTGAGCTCGGCAACTTCAAGTTTGATAATGATTTTATCAGGATCGCCGTCGCCGTCGACATCGTCGGACATGGTAACGGCATCGGCAGCGAGTTGAGTTTCCATCAGGGTTTTCATGGAAATGCCGTTGGTGCCTTTGACAAAGGCGGCGATGTCAGACGGATTGTCGGGATTACATAGCCGCGAAGCCTGTATTTGCACGCCGTCAATGACTTGTTCTTTTCGCCATTCGGGGGAAGTAAAGTCGGAACATACTTCTTCTACGGGACCCATTTCCACCTTGGCCGTAGGAGGTAAATCACTGGCCGCTTGACTCCAAGGATGCATAAGGAGCAACGTGGCGCCCCCAATGAAGGTAAGAAGATTTTTACGCATACGACGACCTCAGAAAAATACATCAAATAAAATGACACGCCCTCCATCAAAAGCGGAGGTTTATTAACCCGGCTATTTTAACTGAATATCAAGGAGAATTCATTTTTAACGCTAGAATAGTCTAAATTGTCAATTGAACAGCCCACCGAACCAGTGTGAGATTTTATGATTATGATGAATTCCCAAACAAAAACTTCCGGACTCGATGATTTGATTTTCGATAATCGTTTTATACGCGAGTTACCCGCCGACCCCGAAACTGTCAATAATCGTCGTCAGGTATTCAGCGCCTGCTATTCCCGGGTATTGCCGACCAAAGTGGCTAGTCCGCGGATGGTCGCTTATGCCGGAGAGGTTGCCGAATTGCTGGACTTGAGCGAGGAGGTCTGTCAGTCCGCCGATTTTACCCAAGTGTTTGTGGGCAATAGTCTGTTGCCCGGCATGGATCCTTACGCAACCTGTTACGGCGGCCACCAGTTCGGCAACTGGGCGGGGCAGCTCGGCGACGGTCGCGCTATCAACCTGGGCGAAATAATTAACAGAAAAGGCGAGCATTTTACCTTGCAGTTGAAAGGCGCGGGTTCCACGCCTTACTCAAGGAATGCCGACGGCTTGGCGGTGCTGCGCTCCTCGGTGCGCGAGTTTTTGTGCAGTGAAGCCATGTATCATTTGGGCGTGCCGACTACGCGGGCATTGAGCCTGATACTGACCGGCGAGGAGGTCATCCGGGATATGTTTTACAGCGGCGACCCCAGACCCGAACCGGGCGCCGTCGTGTGCCGCGTTGCGCCATCGTTTACCCGTTTCGGCAGTTTTCAGATTTTTACCGCTCGAGGCGAGATCGAGTTGCTGAAGAAACTGGTGGACTACACCATTGTTACCGACTTTCCGCATTTGGGTGAGCCGTCGCCGGACGTTTATCTTAAATGGTTTGAAGAAGTCTGCCGCAGGACGGCGGAAATGATCGTACATTGGCAGCGGGTCGGCTTTGTTCATGGCGTGATGAATACCGATAATATGTCGATACTCGGCCTCACCATAGATTACGGTCCTTACGGCTGGCTGGAAAATTACGATCCCAATTGGACGCCTAATACCACCGATGCGGCCGATCGTCGCTATCGTTTCGGCAATCAGCCGCAAATCGCGTTCTGGAATCTGGGCCAGCTGGCTAATGCGATCTATCCGCTTATTGAGCAGGTAGAACCCTTGCAACAAGCGATCAATGCCTATAAAGACACCTTTGAGCGAGGCTGGCAAAGCATGGTCGCCGAAAAGCTGGGGTTAGGTATCTATGATCCGTCCATCGATAACGAACTAAATACCGAGTTGTTGATTCTGTTGCAATCGGTTGAAACGGATATGACTATTTTTTACCGCAAGCTTGCCCTGTTGGTCATGGATGTTGAACTTGGCGATGAGGCTTTGATGGCACCGCTGATGGAGGCTTATTATGTACCGGAACAAATAACCGATGAATACAAGGCGCGTCTTGGCAATTGGCTCAGGCTTTATATAAAACGAATTCAAAATTCCGGCATAGCCGATGCCGAGCGCATCAAGACTATGAATGCCGCCAATCCCAAATACGTGTTGAGGAATTACCTGGCGCAATTGGCGATAGACAAAGCAGAGCAGGGCGATTTTTCGATGGTTAATGAGCTGTTGGAACTATTGCGCCATCCCTACGACGAACAGCCCGGCAAAGAAGAATTCGCCTTAAAACGCCCCGACTGGGCAAGGCAGCGGGCCGGGTGTTCTATGTTGTCGTGTAGTTCTTGATCCTTGTTTGATGTTGATTTAATGAATGAAAAATAACTCGCTGGTAAAGCAAGCAAAGACGCTGGTAAGATTGGAATAACTGTAAAAACAGGTAAGCCGTTGAAAAACTATTTATGAATAGTAAAACTCTCATTAAACAATTAGAACAAGACGGCTGGATGCTTGTGTAAGAGTCAAAGGCTCTCACCATCAATTTAAACACAATAGTAAAAAAGGACTCGTTACCGTTAAACATCCAGATGGAGACATTCCAAAAGGAACGCTCATTAACATTTATAAACAGGCAGGTTGGAAATGAAAATTGCCGTAGTTTTACACTCAGACGACGGTCAACGTTATGGCGTGACTGTACCGGATTTAGCAGGTTGCTTCTCGGCTGGAGACAGCATAGATGACGCGCTGGAATCAGTTAAGGAAGCGATAGAATTGCACTTGGAAGGACTGTTGGAAGATGGGCAGGATATGCCCGTTATTGCACCGATTAGTCAGTATCAAAGTAACCCGGATTATGCAGGCGGTGTGTGGGCTGTCGTTGATGTGGACACCACGGCGTTTGAAGGCGAAGCCGAAAAAATCGATATAGTTTTGCCGAAATTATTACTAAAACGCATTGATGACTATACCCATGCCAAACATTTAACACGCTCGGTCTTTTTGGCTGAGGCGGCACGGGCGGCTATGCGTTAAGCGGCTTAGACTTTGAAACTGTGCAATCGCAAATGATGCGATTCACTTTGTTCAACATATCCTACGGCTCTTATTTAGCAGCATAAATTTCTACAGGATTAGTTCGACCCTTTCCATTTCTGCTTCCGCGCTTTTTTCTTGGCCTCTTTCTGCTCGCGGATAATCACCAGCTCAGCCAATTCCTTCTCCATCATCGCCGGAGTTTCCAGGCTGATCCTGCCGATGGTACCGGCGCGCAATTCAGACAGCAGGATTTTAGCCACTTTATCCATTTCGATATGTCCGCCCGAGCGCAGACAGCCGCGTTTTTTACCGATGGCTTCCATCAGCTGTTGCTCGGCTTCCGGCAGTAGCTCCAGCTGGAAACGGGTCTGCAATAAATCCGGGTAATGCCGCAACAGGTATTCGGCCGCGAAGAAGGCGACATTCTCGTGGCTGATCGCGGTGTCTTTGATAGCGCCGGTGGTCGCCAGCCGGTAGCCGCTGTTTCTGTTCTCGACGTTGGGCCACAGCATGCCGGGCGTATCTAAAAGAATAATGCCGTGACCGATGTCGATGCGTTGCTGGGTCTTGGTGATGGCCGGTTCGTTACCGGTTTTGGCAATCATTCTTCCGGCCAGTATGTTGATTAGCGTGGACTTGCCGACATTGGGGATGCCCATGATCAGGGTGTGGATCGGTTTGTCGCTGCTGGCTTTGTTCGGCAGCATCTTGTGGCACAGTTCGGTCAGCTGGCGCATTTTTTCGGGCTGCTCGGTGGTCAGCGCCAGGGTTTTTACGCCTTGCTCCTGCTCCAGATAGGTTTGCCATTGTTGGGTAACAACCGGGTCGGCAAGGTCGCTTTTGCTGAGTACTTTGATGCAGGGTTTGTCGCCTCGCAACGCGGCGAGCATCGGATTTTGGCTGCTGAACGGAATGCGCGCGTCCAGGATTTCGATGATCAGGTCAACCTGGGGCAGGATTTCTTTGACTTCTTTGCCGGCCTTGTGCATATGGCCGGGATACCACTGAATAAGCATGATGTTTAGCTGTAACCAAAGTGGACTATTTAAGCATCATAACCCTATAATCAACAGCTATAAATGCATGCAAGTCTTAATGAATGAAAATAGTTAAACGATGAGGCGTTCCGGTTTTTCCGGCCGGTTGTACGCAGAATCAATAAAATCGGCTGTCGCCAAGGTCCAATAATAATTAACCGGATGATTAATAATGCCAGGTCGCTGACGCTGATAAGGGTTCATTGCTTCTGGATAATAAGAAATAGTATGTTCAGGTTCTGATAGAAAATTCGCTCATTAAAGACATATGAATAAAGCAATAACAAGCAGTTTCTACGCGTATTTATCGCGGCTGAGATGGATTAAACGTTGGGGGCTAAAGCGCAATGCGCATGATGAAAATGTCATGGAGCATAGCTGGGAAGTGTCGGTTATCGCCCATACGCTGGCCTTGATTAAAAATCGTTATTACGGCGGCAATGTCGATGCCAACGCGATTGCTACGGCGGCGTTGTATCACGATATTACCGAGGTCATTACCGGCGATTTGCCAACGCCCATCAAATATCATTCCCAGGAAATCAGCTCCGCCTATAAGCGGATTGAGCGTCAGGCCGAAATAGAGTTGCTGGCCCTTTTACCGGTTGAGTTGCAGGCTGATTTCCAGGTGTTGATTCAGCACGACAGGATGCCGCCTGAGCATGTCCTGATCATCAAAGCGGCGGATAAAATATCGGCCTATCTTAAATGCCAGGCTGAGCTAAAAGCCGGGAACTCGGAGTTTGAAACTGCTGCCGAGCAATTGGCTTTAACTATCAGTGCATCGGAACAACCGGAAGTCGGTTTTTTTATGAAAGCGTTTGCGCCCAGCTGCGGATTGACGCTGGATGGGCTGATGAAAACTTACTGAGCGGATTTTTTAGTAGGTTTGCCACAAGTTATAATATTTTTTATTATTAAACAGGCGATAGGATAAAAGTCCACGAAGTTGCTAGAATTACCTAAGCCTATGTTAGTACTTACGGAGAAGTTGTGAAACATCGATACACTATTGAACAAGCCAGAATATTATTGGATATTTTGAAGTACCATAACGCGTCGACCATGTTGCCGTCGTTCCATCAGGTAAAGCAGGAAACACTTGATGAGGCGTTGGATAAATTGAGGCTGGAGTTGTCCGAATTTATTGCAACGGATGACGGACTTGGCTTTATCGTCCCGATCCGGGACGAGAAGGGTTTGATTTAGTTCGGCTATCCAGGCGCTATTGCTTTAACACGCTAGCGCATAGTGCGGGCAATGCGAGCGGTTCCGGTTTTTTGGCTGCCGGAACCGGCGTCTTGGCTTCTTCCGAAAACCACCAGGCCAGCGACGCATCGCAACCATCGCTTTCAGGCAGCGCTTCCTGCCCGGTGCAGTTTTTGTTATTCAGCGGACATTTGAGTCGGACGTGAAAGTGATCGTCATGCCCCCACCACGGACGAATTTTTCTTAGCCAGTCATGGGCTGATTTACGTGCGCATAGTAGGCGTTTGACGCTGGGATTGACGAAGATGCGGTCGACTTCGGGCCTTTGCGCCGCGGTCTCAAGAATTTTTTCATGCGCCGACGACCACTGGTTGTCATTAATGGCGTCCGATTTGGCGACAAGAACCGAGGGCGCGCTCCAGGTTTCCCGCTCATTAAATGCCAGACTCCGGGCTGCGGCTTGTTGTGACAGCAAATACCAGATATCGACATCGAGACCGGTTTGATGACTGCGGTGTCCGCTTGGGGTCGGACCGCCGCGCGCTTGTCCCAGATCGCCGATGAGCAAAACGCCCCAGTGCTGTAAATGGGCGGTCTCGGCTATGCTTTCAATGAAGCGTATCAAGTCGGGATGACCGTAAGATCGACCGCGGGTCGGGCGCATCAATTGATAGCCGGTGCCATTTTGAGGTAGCGAGACTGCACCGCTTAAACAACCGGCGGTATAAGAACCGATGCTTTGGGCGCTATCGCCGATTTGCGCGGCTTGTTTGACTATCGCCCAGTTATTGTTGACAGGGGATGAAGAGCATTCGGAGAAAACACTCAGCAATAGGATGAATATTGAAAATTTCATTTTAACAGCGAGCGGGCGACCGGCTGAAGAGGCCGCCCGTTGCCTTGCTTATTTCTTGACAGGCGCGGATAAGTCCAGAAAGTGTTTGGAGTTATCGGTCACCGGCGCTGAGCCGGGACGATTGCTGGTGGTTGTCGGTGTTGCGCCGGTGGTTTTTACAGAGTTCGTTCCCTCGGCAGTAGCGTCATCTTCCAACTGAAGTTCGTCTTCTTCAGGAACATTGCCGTCATGGAGCAGGTATTCGCGGCGCTGTTGGTAAGCGTTTTTGATGAAGGAATAACGATCGACAGAGGCTTCATCGACGATTTTTTCAGTCGGTATCAAATCGGCGCGGGTATCGGTGACGTCAACCGTTTTGGCTCCGGCATTGACCGCGCTGACGGCTGCTCCGCTACCGGCAAAGGCAAAGGTATAGGTCAGTGGATTCATTAACGCATCGCCAACTGCCCCTACGACTTCTCTAGGTGAGCTGGCTCCCATAAACGGCACTACCAGATAGTTACCCGACGGAACACCCCAGAAACCTAGCGTTTGCCCGAAGTCTTCATTATGCTTGGGCAGATCAATCATTTTCGCTACATCAATAAAGCCGGCAACGCCAACCGTAGTGTTAACCAGGAAGCGGCTGGCGTCCATACCGCCTTGCGCCAATTTGAGCTGCATAAAATCATTGAGGGTTACGCCGATGTCGTTCATGTTACTGAAAAAATTGGTTATGCCGTCATCAACGACTTTCGGGGTTATCCACATATAGCCTTTAGCCACGGGTTTTAAAACGGCCTTGTCCAGATCGTCGTTAAACTCTTGAGTGCCGCGATTCCAGCCTTCCCAGGGATCTTTTTTATTGATCTCAGCGGTGCTCGCGCAACCCACAAGCACGCTTGATATAACCAGGCTACTCAATAAACGAGTGTTGATGATGGATTTTTGCATGCTCATGGATTATCTCTATCTGCTTGGTGTTGATGTGATTGGAAGCCTGTCTCGGACAGTTATTATATTAACTTTAAATTATATCAGACCCGGACTTTAAAAAATTACTGATTTTGCATTTGCCGGAGTATCCAGTTTTGCCGCTTAAGCAAGTAATTTGATGGTTGCGCTGCCCGCAGCAGTATCGGATTAGGCAGGGTTGCCGCCAATAATGCCGCTTGCGATCGACTGATGCGGTCTGCGTGGACGCCAAAATAGTGCTGGCTTGCGGCCTCGATGCCGAACAGATGGTCGCCGAATTCAGCAATATTCAGGTAAACCGTCAATATTCGTTCCTTACTCCACAGCAATTCGATTAGCAGCGTGAACCAGACCTCAAGTCCCTTGCGGACAAAACTTTTCGACGGCGTTAAAAATAAATTTTTGGCCACTTGCTGGGAAATCGTGCTCGCCCCCCTCAGACGTCCGCCGTCCATGTAGACATCGATGGATGATTGTATGGAGTGCAGGTCAAATCCGGAGTGCTGAAAAAAACGCTGATCTTCTGCGGCAATAACCGCCGAAGAAGCATTGCCCGATATTTTTTTTGCGCCGATCCATGAGTATTTAATAGACTGGTAAGCGCCGTCATCGACCAAATCTTCAAAATGCCGGTACACCATAAACGCCGAGGTAGGCGCAGGCGCCCAGCGCAACAATATACACAAACCGACCGATGAAGCCAGGAAGACGAACAGCGCATAAAAAGCAGCTTTACGCAGCATTTGCTTGATCGATAATGAGCGAAAATTGCTGTTGTCAGGGTAACGGGATTGTCTTGCCAAAATACGAAGATTATTAATGAGGGATGTTAGCTTGGGATTGGAAACTGCATTCAGGTATATGATAAAGCCTTTGGATAGGCTTGAATAGCCTCCGGCAATTCTGTCGAAAACTTTGATAGGCATGAGCATATAAACTTTGATAGGCATGAGCATATAATAAAAGCCTTCTGTATATTTATTGACTAAATACATGAAACTCCGATACTCACTCATTGCTTTGTTGCTGCTTATTGCGCAAAACGGCTGCATGCCGATGACTTATCCGCCCGGCGCAAAAAATAATGCGCCGCAATTGGGCGAGAATATTTTCCTTACCGAAGACGGCGCAAGTTTGCCGGTACGGCATTGGCTGCCGAAAACCGAACCGCGTGCAGTCATTATTGCACTGCACGGTTTCAACGACTACAGCCGTTTTTTTGACACGCCGGGAGAGTATTTCAGCAAACAGGGTATTGCTTGCTTTGCTTACGATCAACGCGGTTTCGGCATGGCCCCCAAACGCGGATTATGGGCAGGGGGCGAGACCTATACCAAGGATTTACAGGTATTGGTGCGACTGGTCAAACAACGCTACCCGAAACGCCCGGTTTATTTGCTCGGCGAAAGCATGGGCGGTGCGATAGTGATCACCGCCATGAGCCAAGCCGATATGCCCGACGTCGCAGGCGTTATTCTTGCCGCTCCGGCGTTATGGGCCAGATCAACCATGCCCTGGTATCAAACCGGTTTGCTTTGGACGCTGGCGCACAGTCTGCCCTGGCTGACCTTGACCGGGGAGGGCGTCCATGTCGTGGCATCGGATAATATCGATATGCTCCGCGCCTTGGGACGCGATCCGTGGGTTATCAAAGCGACTCGCGTGGAAACCGTGTACGGCTTGACCGATTTGATGGATGCGGCATTTAACAGCGCCGCAACGCTACGCGGCAATACCCTGATGCTGTACGGCGAGAAAGACGAAATTATTCCCAAAGAGCCGACTTATGCGTTCTTGCAGCAATTTCTCCAGGCGGATACGGCGAAAAAAACCGTAGCGATTTATCAAAACGGCTACCACATGCTGTTACGCGATTTGCAGGCCCCCACCGCATGGAAAGATATAGCGGCCTGGATTAACGCCAGTCCTGACAAGCTTCCGTCGGGTGCGGATAATCGGGCGCGGGAGTTGTTGATGGATGGGGTAATGTAGGCCGGGCGACAGTCCGCTAACGACGCCTACGCGTAGGACTGAACGATGTGCATTTGAAAATTCACCATGTCGATCAGCCCTTGGGCGACGTCGCTTAGGGCTGGCCGCAACCGCATACAATTACAAGGCTTGAAGAAACGGCATCAATGCGTCATCAGTTGGATGATAGCGGCAAATTGTTGTTTCGGGTTCTTGAAGTCTCGCCGATTCCTCTTGTCCCGGCGTTCCCAGCATGATGTCCTGCGGCGCTTCGCCGGTCCGTCCAGCGTCCGGCCTGAGACCGGTTTTTAAAGGGTAGTTTTAAGATGGGTTTCCGGTTCATACGCATCGCATCGTTGCTGTTACGCTTTAGATGAAGCATATACCGGTCTATTTGGATAATGAATACACTTATATAAACACCTACTGCATCGGTTTACAAAGCCATGTTGCATGTTGATTTTATAAAGTCAGGGTTTGGTCGATAGTGACGTCCCGAAATATGTCGATATGCGGACCTTCCAGGTTTTAAAAACCTGGAAGGTCCGGCTTATTGAGGGGTATGCAAACCGCATAAAAAAACCACGAAGATCATGAAGAACAAATTACAAAACTCCGTGACCTTCGTGGTACTGACTATCGGATAAACGGTTATTTTTCGACTTTAATTGCCAGAAACACCGGGCTGCCTTGACGCTGGATCAACATGGCGACTGATTTACCGCTAGGGAGTTTGGCGACTATTTTTTCAAAATCAGCGGTATCGCGTATGACGTTGTTCTGAATGCGCAAGATTATATCGCCACGCTGAATGCCGGCATTCTTGGCTGTGCCTTTGGCAACATCCTGAACTAACACGCCGTTTTTGGCAATCTGTAAGGCTTCTCTTTGCGCATCGGTTAAGTCAATGACGTTAACGCCCAGTCGGTTATGGGGAAGCTTTGGCGCGGCGGCTTTAGCTTCTGCCGATTTATCTACTTCATCCGGCAACAGTCCTACTTTAAAGTCGAGGGTTTTAGTCTCGCCCTGTCTGATGATTTTTAAGGTGGCTTTGTCATTGATCGGCGTTATGCCGACCATAGGCGGCAAATCGCCCGAGGTTTCAATTTGCTGGCCGTTAAATTCGGTAATAATGTCGCCAATCTGCAATCCGGCTTTTTCTGCGGGACTGTCGGGCAGCACTTTGGAAACCAACGCGCCCTGCGGTTTTTTCATGGCGAATGATTCGGCCAGTTCCCGCGTTACATCTTGTATTTGGACGCCTAGCCAGCCATGCGCGGCTTTACCGGTGGCTTTGATCTGGTCGACGACATTCATCACTACATCCATGGGGATGGCGAATGACAGTCCCATAAAACCGCCGGTGCGGCTATAAATCTGGGAGTTTATGCCAACGACTTTGCCTTCCATATTAAACAGCGGTCCGCCTGAATTGCCTGGATTTATGGCGACGTCGGTTTGTATAAACGGTACGTAATTTCCGCCGGGCAGGCTGCGGCCCTTGGCGCTGACGATGCCGGCGGTTACGGATTGCTCGAATCCGAATGGGGAGCCTATCGCCAGGACCCATTCGCCCACTTGCAGCTTGTTCGGATCGCCGATAGACACTGCGGGCAAGTCTTTGGCATCGACCTTTAATAAGGCGACATCGGTGCGCGCATCGGTGCCGATCACTTTGGCTAACAGCTCGCGGCGGTCGGATAATTTGACGACGATTTCATCGGCATCTTTTACCACATGGCTATTGGTTAACACGTAACCGTCCGGGGAGATAACAAAACCCGAGCCTAATGAGGTGGTATCCCTTGGCACGTAGCCGCCGCCCTGTTCATTGAGAAAACGTTTAAAAAACTCTTCCATTTCGGGGGGCATGCCTTCCGGCAGCTGCTGTTCTTCGGGGGCGTTTTCAGCCTCCGGCGGCGCTTTTTGCGTGGTGCTGATGTTGACCACGGCAATGCCGTTGGTTTTTACCATTTCGGTAAAATCCGGTAATTGCGCCGATACGTTCTGATTAAACAAAACGATCAGAAAAAAACACCATTTAATTTTTTTGAGCATAAAAACCTCCATTTAATATCATTAATAAAATCACCTATGTTGAAAATAGCAGCCAAGCTAATAGATAGAGCATTGCAGAAAAGCCCCGTCCTGTTTTTAAGGCTGTAACACTCATTAGTCTTGATAGTAACAGAGACAAAATATATCTGGATAGCGATATAAAAAAAATTGCTATCGCACTAAAAAGCTTTATTATCCATTAACAGCAACATAGCGTGTTAGCACTATAAACTTTCTCTCAATTTGTCCGGCTCACCCTCTTTAAATCTAATGCCTTACTCCCAAAATTACGATGTCCTTATTATTGGCAGCGGCGGCGCGGGCCTAAGCTTGGCGCTTAAGCTGGCCGATCATTCCATGCGTATTGCGGTCCTGTCTAAATTCGCGTTGACGGCGGGCAGCACTTATTACGCGCAAGGCGGCATATCCGCGGTTTTCGGCGTCGATGATTCGATCGAATCGCATATTGAAGATACGCTGGACGCCGGTGCCGGGCTTTGCGATCCCGATATTGTCAGGTTGACCGTGACGCACGGTAAAAGTTCGATAGACTGGCTGAGGGAACAGGGGGTGGTTTTTACCGAGGAGCAGACTGCGTCCGGGGAAATAAAGCTGCATTTAAACAAGGAAGGCGGGCATTCTCACCGCCGCATCGTGCATACCGCCGATGCAACGGGCAAGGCGGTGTCGCTGTCGCTGATTGAACGCGCTCAGGAACACGCGAATATCGATCTGTTCGAACACCATAATGTGGTGGAGTTAATTACCGATTCCAAAGAAGGCGACAAACGGATTTTGGGGGCTTATGTTTTGGATTCGAAAAAGCAGGAGGTTCGGACGATAACGGCTCGCGTCGTGGTTTTGGCAACAGGCGGCGCCAGCAAAGCTTATCTTTACAGCACCAATCCGCAAAGCTCAACCGGCGATGGCATAGCTTTGGCATGGCGCGCAGGCTGTCGCGTCAGCAATATGGAATTCATGCAATTCCATCCGACTTGTCTTTATCATCCGCACGCACATTCGTTTTTGATCAGCGAAGCGGTAAGAGGCGAGGGCGGTAAGTTGATCCTGCCGGACGGTTCGTCGTTTATGCAGCATTTCGATCCGAGAGAGGAATTGGCGCCTCGGGATATTGTCGCCCGCGCCATCGATCATGAAATGAAAAAGCGCGGCATAGACTGCGTTTATCTGGATATTAGCCACAAACCGGAACCGTTCATCCGCGAGCACTTTCCGACCATTTACCAGCAGTGTCTTGAGTTTGACATCGACATCACCAAGCAGCCTATTCCTGTGGTTCCGGCCGCGCATTACACCTGCGGCGGCGTGTTAACCGACAGTTATGCGCGCACCGACATCGCCAATCTCTATGCGATAGGCGAGGTTGCCTGTACCGGCCTGCACGGCGCCAATCGCATGGCCAGCAATTCGTTGCTGGAATGCCTGGTGTTTGCAGAACGGGCCAGCGAGGATATTTTGCAGAAATTGTCCGGCATTTCGCCGCCACCGCCTATCCCCGATTGGGATGAGTCGCAAGTCAGCGATTCCGATGAAGAGGTGGTTGTTTCTCACAACTGGGAGGAGCTGCGCCGCTTTATGTGGGACTACGTCGGTATCGTCAGGACTGATAAACGCTTAAGCCGGGCCATGAACCGCGTGGAATTGCTTAAAAAGGAAATCGCCGAATATTACGGTAACTTCCGTGTTACCAGCGATTTGCTGGAATTGCGCAATCTGGTCATTGTCGCCGAATTAATCATCCGGTGCGCACAGCAGCGCAAGGAAAGCCGCGGTTTACATTACACGTTGGACTATCCTGAAACCGATGACAGCAAAGCTGCGCAAAATACGGTTTTAACGCCGTGGCCGACTGACCGGCGTTAATGGGTTAAGGGGTCAACAGCGGCTTGATCGCCATAGCCGCTTTTTCGCAGTCGATAGCCGACTTTTCAACCCGGCGGCGTAAAAAAAGTCCGGTGCTTAAGCCGTCAATGTCACGAGAAACATATTCGTTAAGATCAGCGCAGGTTTGTTGCATATGTTGGTCAGCCTGTATTAAGGCCTCAGGTTTTTTGGCCTCGTCGCTTTCCAATAACATCATCACTTCGCTGGTCATTCGGTTTTGCAATTTGAAAACCTCTTCCACGTGATGTTCAAACTCTTCACGTGACTGGCCGTTTGCGCCATAGCCGCCAAAAAACGGCACGGCACAGCCGGATATTAACGCAGCCATAGCAAGCGCCGCTAAGCTTCGAAGAACAATCAGACTGTTCACATTCATCATTTTATTTTTTACAAGTTTACAAGGCTCATTAACCGCCGCCCAATATACTATAAACCTATCTAATTTGAGCATGAAAAGTACAATATTTGCCCAACATTTTTTCGTTTTATAGCCGTAAAACGCCTTATTATTGCTCTTGTTTTTTTGTATTGCTCGCCCATTCTAGGTGTATACTTCGTTACCCCTTAATCTATAAAAATACAACAAATAAGGTGTCAAACTGATGACTGAAAAGACAGCAAGCAAATACCTGCTTAACCTTGAAAAACACTTCGCCGCTGACAATCCGGTATTACTGAAAGCCTCAAAAGTCTTTCAGGAGCTCGATCAAATTGAATTCGATTTAGGGCTCATCGAAATGGATGAAACGACAGCCAGTAAAAACTCATGGTGGCCCATAATCAGCTTGATCGGCGGTAACTCAACGGCTAAATCCAGATTTATTAATAATTATCTGGGCTCGGACAATTTGTTTTCGGGCATTCAAACGTCCAGCCATAAGTTTACAGTGTTGTTGCATAACAATCAGTCCAACCCGGCGACTTTGCCCGGCACCGCGCTGGATGTAGACCACCGGTTCCCGTTTTATCAAATCAGCAGTAAAATCGAGCAGCGGCAACAAGGCGAAGGGGATCGCATTAATTCTTATCTGGAACTGAAAACGCTTAATAGCGACCGCCTGAAAAGCAAGCTTTTCATTGATACGCCCAACATCAGCGCCGCTCCATCCAACCCGGTTACGTCTCTGTTAGCAAAGCATGCCATTGAAAACTCCGACCTGGTGTTAGTTTTTACCGATGTTTTTGATTCAACATCGCCGCTGGTTGACGAGATCATAGAAAACATCACTCTCCATCAGGATTCCAATAAATTTGTTTATCTGATCGATAGACCGGAAACAATGTTGAGTTCGACTACAAACAGCGAGATCATCTCTTCATGGCAAAGAAAACTTGCCGCATTGGGATTGAATACCGGTCAGTTTATTGTCCTGTCCAGCCAGGAAGGCAGCGTTAGCTCTCAGTCTTCGGTTGACTTGGCCTTGATAGACCAGCGCATAGCCAATGTCGGCTATGATCGCACTTATCGCGTGTTGAATTCACTGGAAAAAAACGTTCGTGAAATTAATAACGTGGTGATGCCTGAAGTAAAAAAAGCTATCGGACTCTGGAAAGATCGATCAGCCTTTTCCAGTCTGATTGTGCTCGGGTTTATTGCTACCCTTGCTATTTTTGCTGAAATACAAACCGGCATTCTGGAGCTGTTGCTAGACCCGATTATAGGGCCGGCAGTCATTATTACGCTGTTGGTCACCATGACGCCGCTGCATATTATTTTCAGCAAACTCCAGGCGAAATTAATCATAAGCCAACTTAACGCTCGCCAAAAAGAACTGCACTTAATGGAGAACTTAGCCGGTATTTTCGAAAAAAACCTGACCTTCAGCCGCATGATGCTGCCGATTTCAGAGCCGGTCGGCTGGAATAAAAAAACCAAACTCCGCTTGGCTCAGATATCCAATAAAACCAAAGAACTGGTTCAGTTATTGAATGATAATTTCAGCACGTATGACGGGCAATCCTTAACCGGTTCGGGTTCGGCGGATTTTAAATAGTATTTCACATGCCTTCGGGGTGCTTGGCCGCTATGCTATAAATAGTTTGTAAAATAAAACTCTGGGTCACTATGGATGTTTTAAAACAATACTTGCCTCTATGCTGGTTACAAAATAACCCGCTCGAGCTACCGAGATCAGTCGATTTTTTTAAACAAAATCTGCTGTTCTATTTTGTTGTAGAGTATTTCATGCAAGCCAACATGACCGACGACCCGATAGAGGCATTTACCGAAGTCAGCATAGCGACCTTATTAACGCTGATATTTATAGGCGCCATGCTGTTCCTTAACAGGACCTTATACGCCTATGTACAAGTGACAACAGCGATTATATTTTGTGCCAATATAATCGCGCTGTTTATCGTACCGGTGTTGATTTGGCTCACCGTCAGCGAAGATCCTTTAAGTTATTATTTTTTGGCTCTGCTTTTATTGTGGGATTATGCGGTGGTAACTCACATTATCAAGCAAGTGCTGACCGTCAATCTTTTCGCCGGTCTGGTCCTGGCCTTGTTCTATTTTATAGCTACTTATTTTGGCGCTTTCGCGCTGGGACAACTGCTGTAACCGGGCTTGTCATGCCGATTCAAACACGGTTTTGTAAGATACATACATCAATGTCGAAACCAGCATATATAAAACAGGCGTCAACAAAGGTATTGCTCCTGCACTAATAAAGGCGGCAGCAAATATAAAAGCCAGCAGCTTATACATCGCCGCCTGGTGTTTGACCGATGCTTCATGGCCTTGCTGTCTTGCCTGACTCCAGGCATAGTTTTTAAACAGCATTAGCGGATAGCTGAACCAGCTTGCAAAGGTAGTCAGCATCAGCAAGATAAAAAGCAGCGTGATTATGGCCGGTAAATAGAGCCAAGCGGCTATTTGGCGGGTGGACTTGTTGTTCAGATGCTCTGCCGTCAATTCCCAGTAAAAGAAGAAGCGGCCTATTTTATAGAGTTCGCCGGAATAAATATTGGCGGTCATCCTGAACGCAAACCAGCAAATTACCAGACTGCCCGCCGCTAATATGGCTAACGGCAGGCTTTTAACGATTGCCCGGTAAAAGCTCAATGAGGTGTTTGTCGATGCTTTCATGTCGATATATTTTGCAAGCCCTACGCCGACAAACAACCCCGTTACCGCGAGAAAAATACCCAGTGCCAGGGAAACCCGTTCGATGCCCAAAAGCAGGCCGATGAACAACGTGCATCCTGTCCAAAGCAGCGGCGCACGGCTGATCAGCACTAATGCCTGTTTGAGCCAGTTACCGAAGGTCACGGGCGGCACGGCTGTCACAGGGAAATTCGAGAAATCCCGACCGCTTTGCGCAACTCCTTCATAAACGGCACACTGACCGCGCGCGCTTTTTGAGCGCCTTCCTGCAATTGCTCTTCGATATGTTTCGGCGCCTGCATCAGTGCCTCATAACGTTCTCTTGCCGGAATAATGTGTTCATTAATATGCTCAAACAGCACCTGTTTCATTTCGCCCCAGGCGATGCCGCCCGCGTAGCGTTGCCGTATTTCAGCCACTTCCGCCTGGCTAGCGAAGGCCTGGTACATGCTGAACAAAGTGCAGCCCTCGGGGTCTTTAGGTTCGCCCGGTTCCAACGAATTGGTTTTAATCTTGTTAATGAGCTTTCTTAGTTTTTTTTCAGGCTCGAATAACGGGATGGTGTTGTTGTAACTCTTGCTCATCTTGCGTCCGTCCAAGCCCGACAAGGTTGACGCATGTTCTTCGATGACCGCCTCAGGCAGTACAAAATGTTCGCCGTAAATGTGATTAAAACGCCCGGCAAGATCCCTGGCCATTTCGATATGTTGAATCTGGTCCTTGCCGACCGGAACTTTATTGGCGTTAAACATCAGCATATCGGCCGCCATTAAGATCGGGTAGCTGAACAAGCCCATGGTGATGCCCTTGTCGGCATCGTTTTCGCCGCCCTGCTCATTTTCGGCAACCGCTGCTTTATAGGCATGCGCTCTGTTCATCAAGCCTTTTGCCGCGACACAGGTCAACATCCAGGACAGTTCCATAATTTCCGGCACATCCGACTGCCGATAGAAAACCGCATTCGAGGTATCCAATCCTAATGCCAGCCAGGTTGCGGCAATTTCAAGGCTGGACTGCCTGACTCTTTCCGGCTCCTGGCATTTAATCAGCGCATGATAATCGGCCAGGAAATAAAAGGGCGTAACATTCGCGTCCTTGCTCGCCGCAATGGCCGGTCTGATGGCGCCGACATAATTACCCAAATGCGGTGTGCCGGTAGTTGTGATTCCGGTTAAAACGATCGCTTTATTCATTAGATGATACTCAGAAGTCTGTTTATTAAAATGTGGAAATTGGCGTCATATTACATAAATTCAGCTTAATATCCAGCGGAATAGCTCAATTGGCGGTGTTGTTGCAAATCATGCCCCATTATCGCGCTTTTTATAGTAAACTTCGCAGCATAAGGCTACACAGCTCAATAGCAGACTAAATTTGACCGGAGAAATAAGATGTTGGAATATGATGAAAAGCGCAATTATATTCGAATGGAAATAGACTGTGACATAACCTACAGACTTGCGGGTTCGGACGAATTGCATCATGGCCGCTGTTCATCGATTAGCGGCGCCGGCGTTTCATTTATTGCCGACCAATCTTTTGATCCCGGCAAGGCAATGGAAATAAATGTCGTTCCCAAAAATACAGTTACGCCTTCAATGACCGCTTTCATTGAAGTTATCAGAAGTACCCGGCAAGACGATGGTCGCTACGAAGTGGCCGCCACCATAAAAAGCATAAAAGGGGAGTGAGGCGGATGTATCCCCACAAATTTTCCAAGTTCGTCGTTCCGGCTAGGTTGCAGATATTGATTGCGCAAAATATCAAATAATCTATTTTTTATAATATTATTTTATGGGGATGCATCAGGGACTGAGGTTTTCGCTCCGCGCTTATGTCCCTGTAGGCAATGCTTCCGCCCCTGCACGCACCGCTGTCTACCTCAATGCAGGTAACATCCCTTATTTAAATTACGGCACTGCTTATATTTTTATTATGTATACGATTACCAAAGAGGTGTATTTTTGTTACGGACACCGGTTAATGAATCACCCCGGCAAATGCCGCAATTTACACGGACATAGCGTTAAGGCCTCGATTTCTATAGAGCGGGAACAACTCAATGACCAAGGCATGGTCTGCGACTTTTCCGATATTAAAGACAGCGTTGAAGCATTCATAGATCAGCAGCTCGATCACAATTTTCTTTTGCATAAGGATGACCCGATCATACCCCTGCTCACTGCAAATAAAGAGCGCTTCCTGGCCCTTGACGAACATCCCACCGCAGAAGTGCTGAGTAAGATGATTTATCGGCATCTTAAACAATCCGGCTTTAACGTCTCCCAAGTGGTGCTATGGGAAACCGCCAGCGCCCATGCCTGTTACCGGGAAAACTAACCGCGTCCATGAGCTTTGTAAATCCGGTCAATAAGTCTATCTGTCTCGAACAAGTTTGCGAGTCCAACTATCAAAAGTTGCTGAAATTAATTCCGGATTTAATGGCATTTGAAGAAACGGCTATTGGCCTTGCCCCGCATCACACTACGTTGCATCTTGAAATTATTGAACGTACGCCGTATACCATGACCGTAGAACTTAGCCATTGCTTCGATAGAAATCAGCAAGAGTTTATGGCGCCCGCGGTCAAGATAAGAGTTTATCTGGATGCCCAGCTTGCCGAGGTATTAAGCGATCATGCCCGTGCCGGCGTGAGTCAGGTTTTTAAAGATCCCGGATTAAGCCGGGAAATCATGAACTACAAATGGCGGTTAAATTATTTTCTGCAAAAATGGCTGGATCACTGCTTAAAGAAAGACTATCTATTCAGCTCTAGCGCCGAAGAGGCGGTAGCTTAGTCTGCTTATAATGAGTCGGGCGCGATTAAAAGTAGGGGCGTAAGGTATTGATTTTGCTTTGACATAAAGCAAAGTTGGCCCTACACATTATTTAGCGTAGGGCGTGCCACGCACTCTCTGTCAATCCATCACTAGTTCTGGCGGGACATCAGGTCATGTTTTGAGCGCAGGATATTCCGGCGCTTATTTCTGCTCAGATTAATAGTCGCCGGTGTAATCCTTTTTTCCAATTTCCACGCCATTATGCCGCAGTATGGCGTAAGTGGTGGTGAGGTGAAAATGGAAGTTGGGCAACACAAAATCAAGCAAGTAAGCTTGTCCCAAAAAACTGAGCTCTTTGCTGCCAAATTTCAGCGTGATTTTGCGCTCTTCACTGCCGTCAACTTGCGACGCGCTGACGCTTTCTATAAACGCTTTGGTCTTGGCGATACGCGCTTGCAACTCGGAAAAAGTGCTTTCATTATCTTCATAGCTGGGTACGTCAATGCCTGCCAGTCGAGCGGCGCAGCCTTTGACCATATCGGTCGCAATTTGTACTTGGCGGCTCAGCGGAAACATATCCGGTGCCAGACGCGCGTTTACAAAAATGGCTGGATCGATTTTCTTTGCTTCGGCATGGGCGGCAGCTTTGTCGAGTATCCCGGATAAATTATCCAACATACGCACAAAAACGGGGATGGATGCTTGGTACATAGTCAATGACATAAAGGTTTCTCCAGTGAATGATGGGGGGATTGTTGTAAATTCTATACGAATAGCCGGTACATATTATTTTATAAGCTGAAAAATCTCTAATGCATTACTGTCTGGGGAGCGACAAAATAGCGGTTCCTTTAAATTTTATTCATTCTCGTATATTCATGACCAGCCCGGTAGCAACTAAGGCAAAAAGGCCTGACGTCATAAAGGCCAAGGTGTAATTCCCGAACAAGCCATGCAAATAACCGGCACCGTAACAGGCCAACGCCGCGCCGACCTGATGGGCAAAACAAATCCATCCGAATACGACTCCGACATTTTGTTTGCCGAACAGATCCGCCGTGAGCGCTGAAGTCGCGGGAACCGTCGATAGCCAATTCAGCCCATAGACGACGGAAAAGGCCATCAGTTGCCCGGTCGATTCGACATAAGGCAGCAACATTAATGAAACGCCCCGCAGCGCGTAATAAATCGCCAGCGGCCAACGCCTACCGAAGCGGTCGCATAGCCAACCGGAAAACACAGTACCGGCAATATCGGTCGCGCCCATTACGCCTAATGACACGGCCATGGCCATTTCCGGAAAACCGTGTTCGATGCCGTGACTAATCAAGTGCGTCTGAAACAAACCTGAGGTGGTAAAACCGCAGATGCCGAAGCTGAAAGCCAGCAACCAGAACTGAGGATTGGCCATTGCCGAACGCATCGGGTTCGGGTCAGGAAGAACCTCAGGTGCAGCACTCCCATTGTCGCCATAAGGCTGCAATCCCTTTATGCCGGGATTATTAGCCATAAATATCATGACCAAGGGCAATACGACCAGGCCCAGCATTAACGCTATAAACAACGTTACAGCCCGCCAGCCGAATTGCATGTTCAGGTTCATTATAATAGGCGTGAAAATTAACTGACCCGACGAAAAGGCTGCGCCCAAAATCCCCAAAGCCAGACCGCGCCGTTGCCGAAACCAGCGATTGACAACGGTCGATCCCATTACTATTGAGGTGCCTCCCGAACCTGCGCCAATGATCACGCCCCAAAACAAATACAGTTGCCAGGGCTCCTGCATGAAGATACTGCCGCCCGCCCCTAAAGTGACCAGGGTCAGCATGATCGCGGTGATGGCTTTAGTACCGTATAAATCCATCAACCTGCCTAAAAAAGGACCGGCAAGCCCGAATAAAAGCAGATTGACCGAAACAGCGCCGCTTATTGTCTCCCTACTCCAATGAAATTCATGCTCCAGCGACAGCATAATGATGCCCGGAACGGACCGAAGCGTCGATGCAACAAACAAACAGGTAAAGGTAACAGCGAGTACGACCCAGGCATAATGAATGCCGGTGCGTTTAATGATTGTCATGATCAGCGACATATTCGAAATGGTTAAAATAATTATCTCGTTCCCACGCGTTGCGGCCGTTATACACATCTCGACGTAGGTCGGAATAAGGCCATCCAAGCGCGTAGCGCGAGGTGGCGTTTCCGGCGAATTTGGGTGGCATTTGCCGGAAAAGCTTCCGCTCCTGCTCACGCCCCTTACCTACATCCATGTAGGCAACGCTGGTTCTCGCTATCGCTCGAATCAGCTTATTCCGGCCTACATCCAAAGCGTTGCGTGGGAACGAGGGTGGTAACTGCCATTAAGTTAAGAAGACAATGACACCGTAGGAGCGGGCCGCGCCCGCGACATTTGGGCGACGATTGCAGCGTTGCAGCTCTTTCATCGCGGGCACGGCCCGCTCCTACAATGCTTAACTTAATGGCAGTGACGCGTTGCGTGGAAATGCGGACGTAGGCCGGAATAAGACCGCCCGGCGTTAGCCTGGGTGGGCGTTTCCGGCAATCGGAGCGCCGGAAACGCCTATCCTGCGCTTAACGCGCGGACAGGCTTATTCCGGCCTACAACTGATAAATCATGGCGCGTCTTCCAGCTCATCAAGCAATTCAGTCAATCGGGTTACGCCCTGAAGCAATATGCCGCCTACGCCCAGCGCAAACCAGACGCCGATCACAAACCCCCAATGAATAGGCGCGGCGAAAAACTCCTCCCTGAACCAGAAGGTATGTCCCCACTCATTAAAGCCGACGCTAACCAAGATCATAAACGGCCCGAATACGGCCAATGTCAACGGCAGCGAAATGCCCTTGGCATAAAGCGGCAACCGGGTTCTGGCGTATAGCCAGGCGCAACCGCCTAAAATCACATACAGCGGAAAATTAAAATAAAACTCGATAATATGATTGGCCGTAAAAGGGGTGTCGCGGATGGCGACCTGATGCCAGGAATTATCCTGTTCGGCAAAATAACTACCGGCCCAATACACCGCAAAGGTGTAAATACTGATCCACATGGTCAGGGTGAAATAGCGGCTGATTTCCTCCTTCGGCTCCAGCTTGTCCAGGTTACGATCGCGCGAAAGCCATAAATAGCCCCATACACCGGTCACGAACACGGCGAGAATGCCCAGTTCAACGTAAAACAGCTGCATCCAGTACTGTTCGAAAGCCGGTTCGGACGAGTCCAATCCCGACGCAACGGCAAAAGCGCCTTGATATAAACGCAACCCGATATAGATGACTGTCAGTATGCCGAAGCCTTTCAGGTACATCGGTAAATCCTTGATATACCAGGGCGCTGCGTTTTTATTTTCTACCACTAAAGGTAATTGTTCGGATGTTGTAGCCATGATGTAAGCCTCTTAACGGTTTAATTGAATTTCGGAATCACTGCGGCGGTGATGCTGGAGATATAACGCGCGGCCGTTACCGAATCGTACAAAAACAGCAGGCCGCCGATCCGGCTGTCGGCATCCCGAATCAGCCCGTTCAGTTTTTCGGATTCCCAGAATCCATCCCTGGCGGTTATCGTTATCGTGCGCTGTTCGCCGGGTTGTATCGGTGCGGCATTCTCCAGGCTCAAGCCTTCAAACGCGGTCATCGTTGTTGAATCGCCTTGATACGCCGCTTGTAGATCCTTGTTCAAAAAATGCACATTGGCGGTAGAAAATTCGCCGATTTGAACAGGATTTTCGCTGCGATTGTTGACCTTTACAGTGAACTCCATTGAGCGTTCCGGTATCCGGTATTCGGCTTTCAAAGTCTCGACATCGACCACGCCGGCATTGACCTGGGCGGATAGCGGCAAAATCTGATCCAGCGAAGCCTGCAACGGTATCGCCTTCGGATATTCGCTTATCGTCATTGCGTTGACGGCCAACACCAACAAGGGCACGCCGACCAGCATCGCTTTTGCAATTAAACGGTCGTTCGGTGTGACCAGTTCATCTTCCAAACCACCGGCTTGCAGCATTCTGTAGCGTGGAATAAACAACGGCCGCCGCAGCCACCAGAGCAGCCAGGCCGTTGCCAATAAGCCCCAGAACAGATGCCAGAATATGCCGTTGCCCAGGCCATAGGTTTCCATATCGATCATCTCGCCGTTGATGGTTTTGACCTCGTTGGAAAAATCCGACGCATTTCCGGTAACTTCCAGCCATACGCCCGGCCCCATCACTTGTCCGGCATCTTTCAGGTTAAAGAACGGATGGATGTGGTAACGCCCCGGCAATCGCCCTTTGAGTACAATCTTGAAGTTGTAATCGCCTCCGGGCTGCAAGGCCACCGAATTCATGAACGGTTTACCGTTCAGATAGCGTTCGGTCCTGATCAGCACCGGGCCGGGCGTCGATATATTCAAAAACGCCGCTTCAGGCTTGGGTACGCTGACCGGCCAATCCTCGGCGACATGGAATTTGCCGCTAACGCTGACTTCTTCGTTGACATTAAATTTTTGTTTGTCCCATTGCACGTCGTACCACTGTATCGTGCGCATTCTGATAAACGGCTCTAAAGCCTTTTCCCCGTGCGCCATCACAGTTGCGATATTCAGCGTGTATAGCGAGAGGATAAACCCGAGAGACACCATGCCCTTGATTAATAGCTGTTTCATAAACCGCCCTCCTGTTAGATTTTGTTAAGGTAACGAACGGTTGCGAACCACTTCCCGATAAACCACCACAAGGTGTACATCAGGATGCATAACAGCGCCGAACAAAATGCCGCTAACGGCGCTGCGTATTGACCGTAAGTGCGTAAGGTACCGCGCTCGATGATGCGTAAATATTCCGGCATGCCGGTGCGTATGTATTCGAAGCCGAACAAATCGGCGACCGTCAATTGGCCGTTGCCGTATTCGACAGGCACATGAAACATGCCGAACAGGGGCCAGTTACTGGGGTAGAACAGCAACGCAAAAGACGCTCCGCCTAAAACCGCAGTGACGGTCAGGCTGTTGCTCAACATCAGGATGGCGTCCAGCACCAGCGCGCCCGGCAGCATAGTGGCGGGTAAGACCATGTTAATAGGGAAATAATTCCAATAGTGATAGGCGAATATGCGGGTGATCCAGGTGCCTATCAATAACGCAGCCACGCACAAGGTAGCGCCCATCGGCAGGCGAAACTTCGTCCACATGACCGACTGCACCGCCGCCGGGAATGTAATGCCCATCAGCGGCGTCACCAGCGGCCACCATTGCCTGTCTTTCCAGTCCACCCAGAAATCCCAGTCGCCGACAGTCAGCGCAAAATGAAGATGAAAGGAACCGATAAACAGAAAAAGAGCCAATACCAGGATCAGGTAATCGTAAGCGCGGGTAATCCGCGCTTTTTCTCCTGTGTAAGGTCGAAAAGACCGGTTTGAAATATTTACTGACATAATTGCTTCTCCTACCCAATAGCGATAGATAAGCCTGATTCGCTTATCCGAAATAGTCAGCGTGTCGTCAATTTTGTCGGCAGATCATTGAGGGGGAACTGAGCCGACTCAAGCTAAACAACACGCTTGAGTGATACAGTAGGTTTAAAGGACGGCTTTGTTAAATGTTTATATTTCATCCCGTCATCGACACAATTCATGGTCTGGGCATGCTGTGTTTTTGTTATGCTGACCCGAACCCACATTGAAAAGTACCCTATGTCTAATTTAAGAACCTTCGACCTGAACTTATTGGTGGCCTTCGATGTGCTGATGCGGGAGTTGAACGTTACCCGTGCTGCGGAACAGATGTTTATCACGCAATCGGCGATGAGCCATATTTTGCAGAGACTACGGCAACAACTGGATGATCCTCTGTTGGTTAAAACGCCGACCGGAATGAAACCCACGGAAAGAGCGCTGGCTTTGATTGAGCCTGTCAGAAGCTTACTGAATGAGATGGAGCAACTGATTCAGCCGCCGTTGGCATTTGAAGCCGGAACGAGTCAACGGCGATTTGTGCTTGCGGCCACGGATTATATGGAGTTGCTGTTAATACCCGAGCTGTTGGGATTGATCGGCCAAATCGCCCCCGGTATTGATATCCACCTTAAGCGCACCGAATCGTCATTTCCGGCCGCACAATTGGAAAACGGCAGTCTCGATGTCGTGCTCGGTTTTGAGTCGGTACTCAATCCGCCTCCCCATTTACACTGCGAACATTTATTTAGCGACCAGATGGCCTGCGTGGTCAGGCAGGATCATCCGCTGATAACAAAACCGCCGTCGTTGGAAGCCTATCTGGCAGCTTCTCATATGCTGATTTCCCGAACAGGCAGCAACGTCGGCTTAATCGATCAAAAACTGGCTGAACGGGGATTGGAGCGGCGCATCAAGCTGATCGTCCCGCACTTTCTTTCCGCACCGCTGATCGTTGCCGAAACCGATATGATATTGTCGCTGCCTTATCGAATTGCCGAGCAGTTTAAAAAATTTGCGCCGCTGGAAATTTTTCCGGTACCTGTCGAGCTTCCTTCTTACCAGTTAGTCATGATTTGGCATCCGTTGCATGACAAAGATCCTGCCCATCTTTGGCTGCGGGACAAAATAATAGCGATAGGCCGGAACATTAACGGCTTATGAGTTTTAAAAACTTACCTGATTAGCTAGATGCTTCAGCCAGCACCGTCATACTGGCAGGGATGCCGGTATCCAGCGCCATGGACGGTAACTTGCCGATACCATTGCTGCATGATTTAAGCTCGATACCAGTCCATGGCTTCACATCCATGTGACTGGATTCTGGCATCCCTGCCAGAATGACGAACTTTTTAGCGTTGGCTGAAGCATCTAGCTAATCAAGAAAACTTAAAACAACTCACCACGAACGACTGCATGGGCAGATATTTGCTCCTGCATTTTCTGCATTCATTACATCCATGTAACTTAGCAGTTGCCGAGGCACGAAGAACACAAAGTTTTATTTCTTCGTGCTCTTCGTGTCTTCGTGGTGAATAAAAGATAGTTGCTTACCGTCCCGGCAATCCGGCAGCCAGGGCTTTTATCTGTAACAGGTAATACGGCGGTTTTGATGCCGGCACGCCGCCATTCAGCGTACTTGATTGATGCAGTCGATTGACTACCGCAAGCAGTTGCCCATCAGGACCGAAGCTGAACGAATCCACCCACGAAAGGCGCGGGCACTGAGCCAGTCGTTGATACTTTTTATCGGCCGAAATAACGCCGATCGCATTGGCCGCCAACTCGCCCAGATAGATGTTGTTATCCTTGTCGATTGTGATGCCGTCCGAAATCGGCTTATCGCTGTAGCGTTGAACGCGGCTCGCCAAAGTTTTGGCATCCAAACTCTCATCGACCAGATCGTCCGCCTTTATCCGATAAAGGCTGAATCCATGCATCGGGCCGAAATAAACCCATTCGTTGCTCAAGTCTTCGGTGATCGGATTGACGCCGATATGAGGCCTAACCAATTTTCCGGCTTTATCTTTAACTTGAACCGGCACATTATCGATGATCAAATCGACCTCTTCGGGAATAACGCTGTGATGGCCTTCCAGTACGCGCCTTGCCGTTCCAGTACCCAGGTTGACGACAATCAGCGCCGCATTTGCGCCACCGGCCGGATCGCTGATAAAAATATGCTTGTGCCGGGTATCGACCGCAAAATCGTTAACAAAAGCATCCTTGGGCGCTACCGGTGCCGGCAAATGGATGACCTGATGCAGTTTATTGCTGCGGGTGTCCCAGCCCACCAGCTTAGGCGTGACGCCGCTGCGCATGCCGTTATCCAGCATCCACACGATGCCGTTGGCATCCGAGCGGATGCCCAGCACGGAATCCAGTTTCAGATTCGATATTGAATCGGAGTCCGCCAGTTCTTTGTTTGGAAACGGCAGCAACGCATTATTTTTATATTCAACCACCGTGTATTTAGGCTGATAAAACTGATGCATGCTCATGATGATGCGGCCGTTATAGGTAACGGTTACATTGCCCGGACCGGTATCGAGCTTGGCCATGACGTCGAATTTTGAATCGGGTTTTGCCGCCGCTTCAAATACGAACAGCGATAAAAGGGCGGCGACTTTAACGAGGGTATTCATAAATAACTCCAATGGAAAAAGATTCATTGAAAACATTACTCCGTCGAGTCAAGACAGTTAAATGATCTTTATTCATGGCGGTATTTATAAATTTTGTGAGGCCGGGCGAAAGCGGATGTTCAAATAACATCATGGCAGCCCGTTCTTGGCGCATTGCCGAATTCCATTCTGCGATATTCATCGCCATTTGCTGCCGGTCGCGACCGGCAGCAAATGGCTCAGACTGATACCGGCCGATGCCGTCAGGTATAATCGCAGTTACTGGGATTAGCGGTTCGTGATTTTTCGGTTTTGTTCCCCCGGTATTCTTTACTCAGCTATTAATCAGTCTTAACTTTGGTAATGACGACCGATAATGCCTAGAAAAAACTCCACGCTAAGCGTGTTTAAATTATTGTCCGGATTATTTCGCCTAAGCCGCAAACAGCCTATCTTGTTGCTGATTATGTTTGGTCTGGGTTTGGGCGGCTATGGCTACGAAGTTAAAATTGCCCGCCCGCCGCTACTTTACCAAGGCGCGCCGCACGCTATCGATGCCAAGAACATCAATACCTGGTTTCGCATATTACGTAATCACGGCTTTATTCTGGGCTATTCGGATCTGCGCGGTAACCCGTTGTGGGTCGAATACGCGCTGACTCCCGTTGCGGAAAATACCCAGTCCATAAAACGCCTGCATCGCTTTGAAACCGATTGGCGCGGCATCAATCGCGTCAGCCACGAGAGTTATCAAAAAAGCGGCTACGATCGCGGACACATGGCGCCGAATTATGCGATGAGTCACGTTTACGGCAGGGAAGGGCAGGCGGACAGTTTTTTAATGACCAATATCACCCCGCAAAAACCCAAGCTTAATCAACAAGTGTGGCAGCATTTGGAGGAGGCGGAAATAAAGCGCTTTGCCAAGCTATTCGGCAAGGTGTGGGTGATTACCGGGCCGGTTTTTAGCGGCACAGTCGAGCGCTTAAGTTCAGATATAACGGTGGAAATACCGGATGCGTTTTACAAAATATATATGACAGAAGCCGCGCCAAACAAACCGCCTATCGCTCTGGCCTTTTTAATCCCGCAAACGGTCAATGGCAAGGAGTCCTTGGCTCAGTTTGTGACCAATATTGACAACATAGAAGCGCAAACCGGTATTGATTTTTTTGCCGGACTCGATGATCGCATTGAGTCGCCTGTGGAAGCCGCTATTGAGCCGCTTCCCTGGAATTTGCAGACTGCCGGCAAACTGCCGTCGCAGCATTAACGGCAGTTAGTATGCAGGAACATCAAAATGGCGGTTTTTTGGCAATCGCCCCATGCGGCCGAGCGTGCCTTGTCTTAACAGATTCTCAAGCTATTTTTGGTATGGAATTCAATAACGAAACATTTGTTGATCTGGCTCAATTTTTTTATTGCGCATTTTGCTTAAATAGCCGCACGTTGATGCAAATCAACTGTTGTTCTTAAGCAATAGGCGGAGAATAAAAATGAATGATGCGCAAGAGCAGGATAATTTCCGGCTTTATGTCGCCGGCCTTGTTTTAGCCGTGGTCATGATCAAAAGCGGCGAGCATGATAAGTTCGAGTCGACAGCAAAAGCAATCGCTGAAGACGCCTCTAATTCCGCCTATAGAAACTAAAAGGCTTCCCCTCTTAGCCGTAGTTTTCGTTTTAACGCACAGTACGCGACTTAAAGCCTGGCGGAGTTGTGTCGAGTGCGGACGTTTAATCAAATCCTCGCAAGTCTGGGTTGTTTGGCGATTAAGTTGCGTAGAAACTAAACAGCCCTTTTTTATCTTTTATTTTTAATTGCTTGGATTTAACTTCTATCAGCTTTCGCGCTTGAAAGAGATGAATGATTCGACTGACCGTCTCATGCGCGATGCCTAGGTAATTGCCTATTTCTTCCCGTGACATGCTCAGGCGAAACTCCAGCGCGGAGTAGCCTCGTAGACTTAGGCGATCCGAGATATGCAGAATGAAGCAAGCCACGCGCTCTTCAGCAGACCTCCGATTTAGCATCATCTTTTGCACTTGGGCATCGAATTGGTTACAGGATCTTTGCAGCAACACTTGGCTTAAACCGGGGGCGTTGACGGCCAATAGCTCTATTTTATAGGCCGGCAAATGGCAATAATTCACGACCTCCAAGGCGATGGCGGTGCAGTTATGAACTTGCGATGACAAGCCGTCAAAGCCGAGTAATTCTCCGGGAAGAATAAAATCCACGACCAGCTCATTGCCGTTTTGGTCGAAACTCAGTAATTTGGCGCTGCCGGAACGCAAGGCAATTATGCCTCTGAATGGGCAGCCGGCATGATAGATAGCCTCGCCCTTTTGGCGTATGTTGTTTCGATTGACCAATAACGCAAGCTCGCCCACTTCCGACCGGGGCAATCCTTTAGGAATGCATAAATTATCCAAGTTACAGTTCGTGCAAGTGACGGCAGTTTTGGTTGTCGATGAAGTGGACGAGGTTGAGTCTATCATTATGTTTAAAATGAGAAAGAGAGTGCGGAGATAAAAAACTTAATTGGGTCGCAAGCAATCCGCGCTGCGCTTTATGATGACCAATTTAGCGAAAGGCCGCATTATCTCACCTGAAAGCATATAAATTAAACGGTATTTGTCTTATTTACCGCGGTATAGCGGTGCTGGAGGTTGGGGCGATACCGATAAAAAAATTCGTTTAAACCCCGTTCAACTCGTGGTCATGTATTGGCACGCCCCGCCCACTATCAAGATCATGTGTTTTGAAAAGGCTGTAAGAGTGCCCTGCTGATTAGTTTTTCCGCATCGCCGCTTCAATTTGCTTGCATAAGGTTTTTAAAATCTTGATGCGGGCAAAGTTCTTGTCGTTGGCTTCCACCAATGTCCAAGGTGCGATTTCGGTGCTGGTGCGATCGACCATATCGCATACCGCATGTTCGTACTCATCCCATTTATTGCGGTTGCGCCAGTCGTCTTCGGTAATCTTGAAGCGTTTGAAGCCGATTTTTTCGCGCTCATTGAAGCGCTCAAGTTGTTCCTCTTTGCTGATGGCAAGCCAGAATTTGACCACCACAATATTATGGCGCACCAACTGCGCTTCAAAATCGTTGATCTCGCTGTAAGCACGCATCCAGTCCGCTTTTGAACAGAAACCCTCAACCCGTTCGACCAATACGCGACCGTACCAGGAACGGTCGAAAATCGTCACCCGGCCGCGGCGGGGAATGTGCCGCCAAAAGCGCCATAAATAAGGCTGGGCGCGTTCTTCCTCGGTAGGGGCGGCAACCGGAATGATGTTGTACCAGCGCGCATCCAGGGCGCCGGTAATACGGCGAATTGCGCCGCCTTTGCCAGCGGCATCGTTACCTTCGAACATCGCGATTACGGTGATGTCCTTAAACTTGGCTTCGCGTGTTAACAAAGCGAGCTTGCCCTGATATTTTTCCAGGTCGGCCTTGAATTTTTTCTTGTCGATTTTCTGGGTCAGATCCAGCGTCTTCAGAATATTAAGTTGGTCTATCGAGGGCAGCGGGGGCGGCGCAATAATCTCCACTGTTTTTATGTCGGCATCGTCCAGACGTTTGCGGATAGCGTCAAGAATCACCTTGCCCACGGTCAAGCTGCGGTAATGCGGATCGTAGCCTTCGACGATAGTCCACGGAGCCTCGGCCGTGCTGGTATGCCGTATCACGCTTTCATGCACGACACTGAACTTGTCGTATTGCTTGAAGTGCTTCCAATCGCGGTCAGTCACCCGCCAGCGGGTTTGCGGATTTTCCTCAAGCAGCTTTAGGCGTTTTTCCTGTTTGTCTTTGGATAAGTGCATCCAGAATTTGAGAATCAGCGCGCCTTCGTCGGTCAGCATCTTTTCCAGGCGCTTGGCGCGCTCCATACTTTGATCGAATTCAGCGTCCTTGGTGTGTCCGGTCACGCGATTGAGAATCGGCCAGGTATACCAGGAGCCGAGAAATACGCCTATTTTGCCTTTGGGCGGAAGCTCGCGCCAGAATCGCCACATCATGGGCCGATCAAGTTCTTCATCCGAGGGCTCGCCCATGCCGTGGGTTTGGATAAAGCGCGGGTCCATCCATTCGTTGAGTAAGTTGACGGTTTCGCCGCGCCCTGCGCCATCCAGGCCGCCGATCAAAATAATAACCGGGAATTTGGACGATTTTGCCAAATCCACTTGCGCTTCCAGCAGCGCCTCGCGCAGTTTGGGTACTTCCGTATCGTAGGTGGCTTTGTTTATTTTGTGTCCAAGCTCTGCCGATTCAAACATGATGATCTTCCTGATGGTTTATCCGAGAATAATATATAAGATTATAAAGAGTATATGTTAGGTTTGTCGGCGATAAAAGCTATGGTTTTGTGATTGTTTTTTCATGTTTAGGCGGGTTTTTTGTTTCTGTGGCAAGCGATCAATCGCTCCAGTAAAGGCCTAATCAAAACAGGTTCATATCCTCGATAATATTTCTTCAATCAGTTAAACCCTTTATAATGGTCGGATTATATAAGGACTACAGGGCATGTACCCATTCTATGACTAATTTGAATAACGCGCTTTCGACACGTTTGGAACGACTTACTGCAAACGGCCATCATCAACTGCTTTGCGGGGGACTTAAAGGGATTGAGAAAGAGAGCCTGCGCATATCCAAAGACGGATTCATTGCCCAAACGCCGCATCCTAAAGCATTAGGCTCCGCATTAACGCATCCGTACATCACTACGGATTATTCTGAAGCCCTGATCGAATTGATTACCCCGCCGTTTGCCGACGTAAAAGACTCGCTAAACTATTTGCATAACATACATCAGTTTGTTTATGAGCATCTGGATAATGAAATTTTACTGGGTGCAAGCATGCCCTGCGGCATTGATGGCGATGAAAGCATCCCCATCGCCGAATACGGCTCATCCAACATAGGCCGGATGAAGCATGTTTACCGCCACGGTTTATGGCATCGTTACGGCAGAACCATGCAGTCCATTGCCGGCATCCATTTTAATTATTCGGTGCCTGAAGCCTTGTGGCCTGTCTTGCATAAAGAAAAAAACAGCCTATTGAGTCAGGAGCAATTCACTAACGATGCCTACTTCGGTTTAATCAGGAATTTCCAGCGTATGGGCTGGTTAATTCTGTATTTATTCGGCGCATCACCGGCCATTTGCAAAAGTTTCTTCAACAGCCGTCCGGCATTGGTGGCGCAATTTGAAGCGTTTGACAATGGCACGCTTTATCATCCTTATGCGACGTCTTTACGGATGAGCGACATCGGCTACAAGAGTAAAAATCAGGCTAATTTGAAAATCGATTACAACTCTATAGACGGTTACGTCAGTAGCTTGAGCGCTGCCATTAACACACCTTATCCCGAATATGAAAAAATCGGCACGTTGGTTGACGGCGAATACCGTCAACTGAACAGCAATATTTTGCAGATTGAAAACGAGTTTTACAGCACTATGCGGCCCAAGCAAATTGCCCAATCCGGCGAAAAACCGACCCTGGCGCTTAAACGTCGCGGGGTGCGTTACATAGAAATGCGTTCTCTGGACCTGGATTTGTTTAACCCTATCGGCATTGATGAAGATAAAGCCCGGTTTATTGAGGCGCTGTTGCTCACCTGTTTGTTGCAGGACAGTCCGAAAACGTCAGATCAGGAGCAGCAGGTTAATAATGCCAATCAATTGGCTGTTGCCAATTTTGGTAGAAAACCGGGCCTGGAGCTTAATAAAAATAACCGACCCATTCTTTTAACAGACTGGGCGGCTGGAATTCTTGAATCCATGCAGCCGGTGTGCGCAATTCTTGACCAGGATGATGCGGCAAAGCACTATAGCTCCGCTTTGGAAAAACAGCAGTTGTTAGTTGAAAATCCTGATTTAACCGCATCTGCACGCATGCTGGAACAGATGACGCAGCTTAGGCAGCCGTTTTCGCGTTTCGCATTAAATACCTCCATCGAACATGGCCAGTATTTTAAGCTCAATAAACTGGATAAGATCAAGACGCAGCAGTTTAATGACATGGCGGCGCTATCCCATGACAAACAGCTGGAAATCGAAAAGAACAAGCAAATGCCGTTTGACTATTTTCTGAAGCAGTATTTTTTGCAAGCGTAACTTAACTATTCGCGATTGCTGTCATTTGAGTTGATGCAGGTTGTCGGTGCGTGAACTCGCCCCCCTATAGATGATTAACTTGGCAGTGATACAAGCGAGCGACAAGGAAAACACATGATGACCACATTTGATATAGAGCAACTACAAACCGGTCTGGATAAAAAAAATCCGCGCATCATACTGAAAAAAGCGCTGGAGCTGTTCGATAATATTGCCATCTCGTTCAGCGGCGCCGAAGATGTGGTATTGATCGATATGGCGTTGGCGATCAGAAAAGACATACAGGTCTTTTCTTTGGATACCGGACGCCTGCACCCTGAAACTTATCGTTTTATAGAGAAAGTCAGGACGCATTACCAGATCGATATTGAGTTATTGACCCCGGACCGGGATGTATTGGACAGCTTCGTTAAAAAGAAAGGCCTGTTTAGTTTCTATGAGGACGGGCATCAGGAATGTTGCGGCATTCGTAAGGTCGAACCGTTAAAACGCAAGCTGGCGCATTTGGATGCCTGGATTACCGGTCAACGTAAAGATCAAAGCCTGGATACCCGGCAAGATATTCCCGAAGTGCAGATAGACACGGCATTTTCCACCGCCGAGCATCAGCTGGTTAAATTTAATCCCTTGCTCAACTGGAGTTCGGCGCAAGTTTGGGACTATATTGAAGCCTATCAGGTGCCTTATAACGAGTTGCATGAAAGAGGTTTTATCAGCATAGGCTGCGAACCCTGTACCCGTGCCGTACTGCCTAATCAACATGAAAGGGCGGGGCGTTGGTGGTGGGAGTCGGGGGCGAAAAAAGAATGCGGATTACATGCGGGGAATTTGAAAAAGTAATTGCTGGCGGTCTGTCTTAGTCTTTTAGATGTCGCCGCAACGCTCTGTATTCTTTTGCCGACAAAGCAGGCGCTTTGGTTTATAAGGTCGAGGGCGTCATTTCCAATCCGAATAACTCGGCTAGTCCGGATCGCTCAGGTACAAGTTTTCAATCAGCTTTCTTTCTTCTTGGGTAAGCAAAATTGGGGAATATTTCATTTCAGAACGGCGTTGTTCGGAAAGCAGTTGTTGCCGACGCTCAGTTGCACGCCTTTCGTCGTTACGTCTGCTCAAATTACGACGATTCGATTTTGGCCAAGCCAGATAATGATTTTTTATATTTTCCACCCACTCCGGCGACCCGAATGGATAGGGAATCTCGCGTCTGTCGGTCATGCGCCGCGCCATTGATGACCTGCGCGGCTTGTGTCGAAAATCATAGAGGTTCATGTTTCGTTTCCTCCCGACAAGTTGTGGGGTGTGTCTAAGGCAATGAGTATAAAACGAATGGCTATTATCTGGTCTTTGCTGGATTCAGTCTATAAGCTTTTGTGCTTACAAACGGATGTTATGCATTATCCGTAACAGGTGAGGTGGTAGTGGGGGTAGGGTCTGTCGTGGTTTTTAAGGCGCTCAACCCCTTAGATGGGTTTGAAATGGAAATCCGCAGCCGCCACAGCGCCCCATTATTAAAGCAATAAACGACGATGAAGCGCTACGGAAAATTCTGGTTATTGTCCGTCGTCGAATTCTGTTGGCGATGAACTTGGCAGTTGCTCCTCGGTAATGACTTCCCGTACGGCGCTGTCTTCAGTGATCTCAGGTTTATTCATATCGGCAACCCAGTCGCGCCAGATCGAGATCAGTACCGCCATGAGTGTGGGGCCTAAAAACAAGCCCAATAGGCCGAAGTTTTCCAGTCCGCCGAAAATGCCGAGCAAGGTCCAGATGAACGGCAGTTTAACCGCGCCGCCGATGAGTCTAGGGCGTACATAATTGTCGGCCAGCAGGATAACAACCACGCCGAATACGAACAGCGAGCTTCCCGCCGCCATGTGTCCTTCGGCGACCAGCACCAACGCACAGGCGCCGAAAATCAGTTTGGCCGCGAACGGAATCATCGCAAAAACACCGGTCAATGCGCCCAGCATGGCCGGGTGGCTTAATCCGGCCAAGGCATAGCCTACGCCCAGCAACAAACCTTCGCCCAAGCCGACCAGCACCAGGCCGTTGACGGTGGCGCGCACCGCCGCTGTGGCATGAATGGCGTAACGGACGCCGGTTTCGCCAAACAGTTTACGGTTGGTTGCAAGCACATACTGACTTAGTCCCGCGCCGTGTTGATAGACAAAAAACAACACCAGCAATGTTAACAAGAAGCCGAAGAAGCGGTGCAAAAGTTGGCTGGCGAAGTCCTTGGTATAGGTGATGGCGCTCCCGGTTCCGAGCCAGTGCAAAGATTCGTTGGCGACGACCGGATTGCCCAAGGCATTCATCCAGGTGTCTTTTGCCCAGTTGCCTATTACAGGTATGGTCTCCAGCCAAACAGGCGGCGGGATGCCGACATTTTGCGCTTCGGTCAGGATTTGTCCGAGCGATTGCGCCTCATTCAGCAACCGGCTCAAACCATAACCCAATGGCACCAGAATAAGCGCGCCGATCAGCAGCGTCAGCAGCAAAGCTCCCCAGGTGACTTTGCCGTGTATTTCATTGGACGACAGCAGGCGTTGATAAATCGGCCAGGTGGTGATGGCAAGTACTACCGCCCAAACCAGCAAAGCCAGAAAGCTGTGTAAAACCCAACTGCCCAGCAGCAGTAAAATAAAACCGCCGATAAGACGCGCTTTGACTTCCATAGTATTTGTCATAAGTTATAGTTTGGTCGACTGCATGGATGCAGGAGATAGGGCAATGCCGGAGCAATTGCCGCGACTTATATAAAGAGTTCACTGTAAACGAAACTCTCGTAAAGTGCAGCTTGAGTTACGGCTGTCGCCTAACTCAAGCTACGCTGCTGACGGCTTTCGCAGAGCGCGGCAATCAGCAGATAAAGCAGCATTAATGCGCCTGCCAAGAGCCACGGCTGCCAATCGATAGTCATCAACAATTGCTCGTGAGCAAAATACAGGCCTATGCCAAGCCCGATGTAACCGAGCATGCGTTTGACATCGTAATCCACCGGATAATATTTTTGTCCCAGCAGATACGAGACAATAGCCATGCAGCCGTAGCAGGCCAGCGTCGCCCAAGCCGACCCTACATAACCGAGCAGCGGAATCCACCAGACATTGAGCGCGATAGTCAGCGCCGCTCCGGCTAAGGATACCGAAGCGCCCATCAAGGTGCGATCGGTTAATTTATACCAGATGGACAGATTAACATAAATGCCCAGGCATAGATTGGCCAGCAGAAGGATCGGCACGACTTCAAGACCGGCGCGGAACTCTTCGCCGACAAAATATTTAAAGAAATCGATAAATAAAGTCACCAGCAGGAAGATGAACACGCAGAAAATGACAAAAAACTTAAGCACCCGCGCGTAAACCCGGCGGGCATCGCTTTTGTCTGCGTAAGCAAAGAAGAACGGTTCGGCCGCGTAACGGAAGGCCTGAATAAACAACGACATCAAAATCGATAATTTATAACAGGCGCTGTAAATGCCCAGCATTTTCATGTTGGTCAAGGTATCGTAAGGCAGCAGGTATTTTAGCAGGGCGCGGTCGAGCATTTCGTTGATGATTCCGGCGAAACCGATAACCGCCATCGGCAACGAATAGCGAACCATGCGCCCGAATAATGCTCGGTCAAATCCCCAGGCAAGGCCGGATAACTGGGATGCCAGCAGCAAAAATTTAAAGCCGCTGGCCGATAAATTGGCGATAAAAATATAACCGATGCCTATGGCGGGGTTGTAGATAGGCGCTATCCATGACTCGGGGTCGGCCGCGTAGAGCTTGGGGCAATAGATGATGAAAAACAGGCTTAGCAACACGGTGATCAGTATCTCGAATATCTTGATGCCGGCGAAGCGGAAGGCTTTGTTTTCCGCGCGCAGCCGGGCAAACGGAATGGCGGCAACGGCATCCAGGATTAAAATCAGGCTAAAGCACAATACATATTCCGGGTGATTGGCGTAGTTTAGCGCCGCTGAAAGTTGTGCGTTGATCAGCAGTATTAAGGCAAAAAAGCTCAGATTGATCAGCACTACGAACATCAGCGCTGTGGAATAGGCGAGATCGGGGCCGGTGTGATCCTTATCGCGAAACCGGAAATAGCCGGTTTCAAAGCCGAACAGCAGCAGCACGGAAAAAAATCCGGCGTAGGCATAAAATTCCGACACCACCCCGTATTCCGCTGCGGTGAAGTAGTAGGTGTATAGCGGCACCAACAGATAGTTGAGGAATCGGCCGAAAATGCTGCTGAGACCGTAGATTGCGGTTTGCGAGGCTAGTTTTTTTATAATGCTCATGGCGCGGAATTATACATGAACTCGGCAATTGCTCCTGCATTGCTCTATCTCCGGTAATGCTGGTCATTCTAAAACCCTGCAGTGAGTTCACGAAAGACACTGTATTATTTACCCGTTGGGTGATGGTCTGCTGTTCATGATTCAGTCTTTATTCCTGTTATAAAACCACATCTGATAAATGCTAAGCAAAATTTGCATGCCCATCGAAATTCCCATTAACGCACCGCTGGCAACGACCACGTAGGCGAATGAAGGAATGGACTTGGTGATAAACCACGACAGCACATCCAATAACATTGCGGCAAAAGGGATGACGACGGCAACTCTTTTTACAATCACATTAATGTCGCAAAGCAGGAAAATCTTGCCGATAAAGAACAAAATAAAGGCAATGCCGAATAAATGGATATGGGAAACCCTGATTAGACGCGGGTATGATGCGCCGCCGCTATGCGCTACTTCGGATACGCTCGCATAATGGGTTAAATCGGGTAGGGAAGGGTTGATGGCGGGGGTATGGCACTTAATACAGTCGCGGTTTAATATCGGGGCGATTTTTTGGTCGTAATCGGGTTCATCGGCGCCGTCTTGTATCCATTTTAAAATGACTTCCTTGTCGTTTTTATATTTTAGGTTAGGTTCCATGATGCCGTTAATGGCCGAGCCCAAGCGCGTTTGGTCATTCGAGCCGTGGTAATTAATCGTCACGTCGGCAATGGATAGGCCGGCGACGCCGTCACGCCCCTGATGGGTGTAATACAGATTGCCCAAGGCAACCAGGTAGCCGAGTCCTACGGTTAGCAAAAAGACGGTATTTAATATGCGTTCGCTGACGGAAATATCGCGAAAGCGGGTGTAAGATTCGGACATAAGAGGGTCTTGAATAGTGATTATGAACAGGGTGCTAAGGGTTGATTTCAGGATAAATAACGTCTGATAATGACATTAATTGTAACGTTGCAATTATTTGATGTAAAAGTTTAATGAGCAGTAGACGGAAGTGTTGCCAAATCGATAAACGTCCTTTCCATTATCATTGTTGCTTACGAGTGGTTATAATTAAACAGTTAAGACGTTGATTCGGAGGGGCGGTTTAATCACCGAGCCTCCTGCATATATTGTGCGTTGCATAGCGCTTTCATGGCATGGCGAAAGCGCCAAAAGCCGGTGCTTTACGGCGGTATGTATACAGGGAGCAGAGTAACGCAGGGCAGTTGTCGAGAAAACTTACTCAACGTCCCATTTTTCTAACGGCTGAGTAGTTCAGAATACCTGAGTCAGGCGGATTTGAACTCGTCATTTTTGCCCTTTGCAGGGGCTACCATTCCAACCGAAAAAGAGATGAAATTATTTTGATATTAATACTGAGGACAGAATGCTTGAATAGCCCGGTAGTGAAAGCGCCGGGAGTTCGTTTTGAGGTTAATGTCCGGCAAAGCTTCCGCTCCTGTTCACGCCCCTTATCTCTATCCTTGTAGGCAATGAAAATACATAAACAAGCGCTTTCACGGTTGCTGCTGCTTTATGTTTTAGGCGGATGTTTCGTAATCGGAATAGCGATTACAACGCTGGTAAAGAAAGAGGTACAAACTTCTAAATATCAGGCGCGTTACCTGTCGGCAATAAGCAAGCAATTGAGTTCCGAGCTTAAGCCGGGGCCTAGTGCGACAATACGTTATCCTGATCACGGCCCTTACGACCAGCGCTTGGGCTACACATTGTTGTCGGATGAGATCGCACGTCTGGAAAAGTCAGGTTATAGCGTTACCACACAGGCGTCTATTTCGCCGATGATGAGCCGGTTGGTTGATGATTACGGCTTGTTTCCCATCTATCAAGAGAAAACCCGGGCCGGGCTTCGTATTGTCGACCAAGCTAACCAAACGTTATTTAACGCCATCTATCCCAGCCACGGTTATCCCGATTTTAATGCCATCCCGCCGCTGGTATTGAACACCTTGCTGTTTATAGAAAACCGGGAGTTGCTCAATGAAACGCACAAAAATGTTAATCCGGCGGTGGAATGGGATCGCTTAGGCTTTGCTGCATTGCAAATGATGGCGCGAAAACTGGGCGCGGATATTAATGTGCCTGGCGGCAGCACCCTGGCTACGCAACTGGAAAAGTACCGGCATTCGCCGGATGGCTATACCGAATCGATGTTGGAAAAGCTTCGCCAGATGGGCAGCGCATCGATACGCGCCTATTTACTGGGGCCGGATACGCGCGAAATGAGACGGCAAATCGCACTTGCTTATTTAAATTCCATGCCGCTTGCCGCGACTGCAAAATTAGGCGAGGTTCACGGTTTGGGGGACGGCTTGTCGGCGTGGTTCGGTGCCGACTTTAACGCGGTTAACCAACTGCTCAACCCGAAATCGTTTAACTCAACCGAGCGGGTTACTGGGCAACAGGCGCAAGCTTACCGACAGGTGCTGAGCATCCTGCTGTCGCAAAGACGGCCTTCTTATCTTTTAGGCCCCGGTTACGACGCACTGCAAAAACTTACCGACAGTTATTTGCGCGTGTTGGCCGAACAGGGCGTTATTTCAGCGTCGCTACGGGATGCGGCCTTGCAGGCGACTACAGTGCGTTTGCCTAAATCAGAGCACATGCCGGTCAAATTTATGGCCGAGCAAAAGACCCAGAATGTGTTGCGCACCCGGCTTGCTCGGACGTTAGGCGTAAAGTCCAATTATGAGCTGGACCGTTTGGATTTAACCGTTAAAACCACGCTCGATTACCGTACCCAACAAGCGGTTACCCATGCATTGCGCCAGTTGAGCGAACCTGATAAGGCCAGGGCCGCCGGCATAGTAGGCTTCAGAATGCTTAATGAAAATATCGATCTCGCTCCCATCGTCTATAGCCTGATGCTGTTCGAGCGCGGCGAAAAAGGTAATCTGCTGCGCATCCAGACCGATAATTACGATCGGCCGCTTGATATTAACGAAGGCATACGGCTTGATTTGGGCTCAACCGCCAAGCTGCGCACTATGGTGCATTATCTGGAGCTGGTTACCGAGATTTATCAGCAATATAAAGAGCTGTCGCCGCCGGAACTGAACCGGATTGAATTGCACCCGCGCGATTATTTATCGGCATGGGTTATCGCTCAGTTGCGCGCGAATCGGAAAATAAACTTGGAGGATTTGCTTAACCAGGCTTTAGATCGACGTTATTCAGCCAGTCCTTACGAGAGTTTTTATACCGGCGGCGGCGTGCATAGCTTTAATAACTTCACCCCGGATGAAAACTTTAAAATCATGTCGGTGCGCGATGCATTGCGGGATTCGGTCAATCTGGTGTTCGTTCGGTTAATGCGCGATCTGGTTTATCATCACCTTTACAAGCCGGAAGGCATAGCGCGATGGCTGGAAATTCCTGATGATCCTCGACGCATGGAATATCTTGAGCGTTTTGCGGATAAGGAAGGTCTGGTTTATTTAAGACGTTTCTACGAAAAATATCACGGCAAACCAAACGACGAAATCATGGAGTTGCTGACCCAGAGAGTCTTTGCCAAGCCGTCGCGCCTGACCATGCTTTACCAAGCCGTTTACCCGGATGCGGATAGCCACGCGTTAAGCGGTTATTTGACTGCCCATTTGACTGCCGGCGCCTTGGAGTCCGAAGATATTGAACAACTTCGCCGGAAGTATTCGCCGGCGAATTTCGATTTGCAGGATCAGGGCTATATCACCAAAGTTCATCCGCTGGAATTATGGCTGGTCGGTTATTTGGTGCAACATCCCGATGCCACGCGCGCCGAGGTGATCGCCGCCAGTACCGAGCAGCGGCAGAATGTCTACCGCTGGCTGTTTAAAAGCAGCCGAAAAAACGCCCAGCAGCGGCGTATCATGACCTTGCTGGAGGATGAGGCTTTTAAACAAATTCATACCGCATGGGATCGATTGGGTTATCCGTTCGGATCGTTAACGCCTTCTTACGCGACATCGATCGGCGCGTCGGGCGATCGCCCGGCGGCATTGGCCGAGCTGATGGGGATTTTGCGCAATGACGGCTTACGCTTGCCGACAGTCCGGTTTGACAGCCTGCATTACGCTCAGGGCACTCCTTATGAAACCGTATTGGACAAATTGCCCGAACAAGGCCAGCAGGTGCTTGCGCCCGAAGTGGCGAAAGCGGCGCGCGGCGCGCTGATCGGCGTGGTCGAAGCGGGTACGGCTGGACGTCTTCGCGGCATATACAAAAGCGCCGACGGCAAACCGTTGTCGGTGGGCGGTAAAACCGGAACCGGGGATCATCGGCGTGAAATATGGGGAGCGGGGGGGCGCTTGATCGACTCGATATTCATCAGTCGCGCCGCCACTTTTACGTTTTTTCTGGGGGATCGATTTTTTGGCGTCATTACCGCTTATGTGGCGGGTCCGGATGCCGAGAAGTACCAGTTTACCAGCTCATTACCGGTACAAATAATCAAGTTTCTGGAGCCTACGCTAGCGCCTTTGCTGAATAAAACAGCGGATGGGGAGGCTTCCGGAATGTTGGTGAATTTAAAAGCTGCCGAGACAGGCAAGGGTAAGGGCCCCACTCTAGTATCACCGCCTTAACGATATAGCAATCTACACGAGCACCACGACAAACCTTTCGATATTCCCCAATTTATGTAATTCCGGCATCTGCCGGGAATCAACAAAATAAGCTTTATTTCGAGCAGAGCGTCCAGCGTATGGTGCGTTATTTTCACCAGCACTCATTAACTTTGGCTGTAGTTGTTTGAATACTAGCCGAAGTCGTTTTTCCATCTTTATTAACGGCAAAAGTGCCGCATGTGCTGTCGGTAGACACCGGTGTAGCCGTAACTGTGTAAGCAGTGGCCGTAGGAGTGCCTGATATGGCAATTGTATAATAACCGTCAGAGGAAGTGCTGCTGACGCTTATTGCAGTGAGCGTGGTGCCATAAGTAGTGTTGTTCGCTCTATATTTTTCCTGTGCTATTTGCGCCTGTAAAAGAGCAGCCTTAGCATCAGAACGTTTTGCTTTGGTTATGTATGCTGTATACGAAGGATAAGCAATGCTCGCCAAAATCCCGATAATAGCCACTACAATCATCAATTCCATTAATGTAAAACCGGAAGATCGTTTAAATGTGTACATTGTTTCACCTTAATTTTAAAGTTAATTTTTGAAGTGAATATAGCATAACCGACGCATCGCGTAGGCAAATTGAATAATATCTATCTAATAGACAAAATGTAGATTAGCTAACGGATTGCTAGCAATAGTAATCTATAATCAAGCCACACAAACAGGTGGATAGAGATGAACAGACAAAAAAACGCCGGTTTTACCTTGCTTGAGCTAATGATAGTCGTTGCCATAGTTGGCATTCTCGCGGCGATAGCAGTTCCTTCTTATAAAGATATGCTTGAGACTAATAGCCTAGAACAAGCGGTTGAATCGTTTCAGTCAGATATGCAATTTGCGCGAACCGAGGCGATCAAGCGAAGCATGAGCGTAGTCGTTTCGCGTACCACAGGCAATTCGGGAGCATGGTGTTATGGCTTGGCTTTAAACAAAGCGAGTTGCGATTGTGCCGAAACCAGTTCAGCTGATGCTGATTATTGCGATATAAAAATTGTTTCAGGCACAAACTTTAATACGACTAATATGGATTCGGCCAGCGGTAACAGTACCTTTAGTTTTAGACGCGGAACAACCAGTGCAAATGGCGTTACGTTTAGCACTGACGGATATGCGGCCCGAGTTGTTTTTAGTATTACCGGGAGGGTAAGGATTTGCTCTCCTGACCCGTTACCGACAGGTAAAACGGGGCTATCTGATAAGCCGGATTGCACCTAATAACTCGGTTCAGAGAATTAACTATGAAAAAACAAACCGGCTTTACACTCATAGAAATCATGATTGCCTTGTTGATAGGCCTAGTCATTCTTACTGCTACCATTAGCATGTACGTCAACACAGTAACAGGGAGTACGAACACTATTAAATCCGCCCGATTGAATTACGATCTTGAATCCGTGATGTTATTGATGGTTAATGACATTGCCAGAGCGGGATATTGGGGCGCTGCAACGGATGGCGCTAACAGTTCGGCAAATCCGTTCACAATAGGTACAGCCAATATACAGACTCCAACAGCAGCATGTATTTTATATTCGTATGATGCGCCGTCGGCATCGGCAGCCGATGGCGACGGCATTGTTAACAATGGAGAATATTACGGCTTTAAACTCCAAAGCGGGACGGTAAGTATACGTTCTTCTGATGCCGCAGAGGCTACAGCTGATTGCACCGGTACAGGATGGAGCGCTCTCACTGTTCCTCAGGACGTTAATGTTACTGCCTTGACATTTACCACCGCTTATAAATGTCTAAATGTTACAACTTCTGTTTCTTATGATACGACATGCGCGGCAGTCGTCACGGCAGGAAATTTGGCTTCGCAGGCAAAAGCAATTGAATCCCGTCAGATTGATATTGTCTTGACCGGTCAGTTGGTTAGCGACACTGTCGTCACAAAAACATTAAACGGCACTGTAAAAGTAAGAAATGACCGTATTTTTACTCAGTCGTAGTGTTCAGGAGGGGGGAATGAAAACAGTAATACAGTCGAATTTAAACAAACAGCGTGGCGCAGCTACACTATTTACTGCATTGATAATATTGGTTGGCATAACACTGGTAACGCTAACTACCTCGAAAACGACGCTGGTTCAAACCCAAATAGCCGCTGATAACTACAGAACGGCTCAGGCAGTCGCGGCGGCAAATTACGCAATGGATTATGGGGTTAATTATTTTGATAATGGTGGATTTGATCAAGTGACTGCTGTTGGAGCCGCGGGCAGTGATGGCATTGTAGATGTTGTTACGGTGCCTAACTTGGCGTCAGCCGATGGCAGGCAAACTACCACGGCAACCCTGATATTTAACAATGCGGCAGGTACTCGTTGCGTAGCGGCGGGAGCAACACCTAGCATGAAAAGCGGCTTGATTTTGGCTACGGGTTTGAGCGACGACGGCCTTGCCAGTCGAACCATCAGCCAATGCGTCGTTTCTTTGCCTGTACTGCGAAATGGCGGTCCTCAGCAGCCTTTGATTGCTCAATCCAACGTGGCATTGACAGGAAATGCCAGGATTATCAATCGTTACACCAACACTACTATCTGGGCGGGTGATGCTGTTTCGATCGGCAGTTCATCGGCGATGGAAACGTATATTAAAGATCCGGCGGTAGGTACTCTGACTCAAGCCCAATTACTCGATACGGACGACGGCAATAACACCAAGCTGGTTTCAAACAGGAATTTAGGCAATGGCCTGGATATTATCGATAAAGACCCTTCTTTAGGCACCCTGACGGGTTTAAACTTTTTCAAGAATTTCTTTAATGTTGAGACGCGCGAGCAACTAAAAGCAATGGCGGCTAGTTCAGGCCAGTCTTATACCAACATAGCCAGTGCAGAAGATAAGTCCGGACTTATCTGGGTTGAAGGGGATCAACGTATGAATGGCGGTACTATTGGCAGTCTGACTGCTCCAGCCATTGTAGTAATTAATGGCAATTTCGATATTGCAGGTGGCGCTACTATCTACGGTGTACTGTATGTCGTAGGGAAATATGACATAGGCGGTACGCCTCAGGTTATAGGTTCCAACATTGTAGAGGGTACGGTTGTGGCCACGCAGACGTCTGCAACTCCTCCGATAGTCACTGGCAACGGCACCATAAGTTTGGTTTTCTGGCAGGATATGGAGGGGGGGGATGATAATCCAATCAAGGGTTTAACTTCTGTAGTTGGCGGATCCTGGCGTGATTGGTAACCCCCTGTTTGTTGTTCATTAAAAGGCTATGGCTATGAAATATTCAATAACTAAAACACAAAAAGGTATCGGCCTGATTGAGGTGTTAATCACAACCGTTGTGGTTGCCGTAGGCTTGCTTGCTGTTGCTTCTTTGCAGGGCAAATTTATTTCCAGCAGTGGCGAGAGCAAGATACGTTCAGAGGCTTTGGTGCTTGCAGAGCAAAAGCTGGAACAATTTAGAAATACCGTTGCCATGACCAATTCTAATGTGCCGGCAACCGGCTATAACGACATTCTTATTACCGGAGCTTTTTCGGATACCGGTAATCCTATCGTCGGTACCAATGCCAGTTTTACTCGGAGTTGGACGATTACCGATGTAGCGCCGCCCGTGCCTCCGTTTACAGCAGACGATACCGATTTAAAAAGAGTATCTGTGCAAGTAGGGTGGGATGGCAACGGTGATGGCGACAGTAATGACGCAGACGAAGTTGTCAATGTCGTAACTCAAATGGCCTGGACTGATCCTGTAAAAGCCAGTCTGTATGCGGCAACCAATGCAGGAGGAACGACATCGGTCGCCAGTCCCAGACAAAATGCCTCTGAAGAGGCGGCATCCGAAACTGTAATTGGAACAGATTTGTCAATAACCGATTTAGTTCCTTTAACAGCCGGGAGCGCAGGCGTCGACGCTCAGGTACAGGTTACCGTTCCTCCGGCAGCGGGTGGAACAACGATAACATTAACTCAGGTGGCTCCAGGGTCGCACTATTATACGGCAACGCAGTCGGTATTAAGTTCAATAGCAAGCGGAGTTATTGCTATTTTTCTGTGTAACGATAATGAAACGTGTACCCATATTCAGAATCACTTTGGCGGAGTGCCTCATCGCATTGCCGGTACCGTGCATACAACGAGTTCAAATGGTTTTACCCATATTAAGGTTGCATGGACATCAAGCTCGGTCAGTGATTGCTATAACGGGCAAGAAACAGTCGTTAGCGGCTCAGGTAATAATCAATACCGATACAAACCTTACGAATGTATTTATGCGGGAAACTGCGATGCAACCGCTGACAACGTTAACGGCTGCACTTACGACGTTACTGATGCTCAAATCGCAGCCAGACATGTTGGTCCAGGCGGCGAGTACGGCGATGTAGGATTAATAGGCGTGGAGGATCAAGGCGGAGATAGAGAGCAGGTTTGTTTTCTTGAGGATACCGTAGATCCGGCAACCAGTCCTTTATTAACGCCCAGTGGCAACACGGTATTAAATGAAAATTATCTGTATTCGGTTACGAAACGCTTTTATTCGGCACGAAGAATAAAGCGCAATGGTTCTATTAACGATCAAAAATCAGAAGGCATTAACCGCTCCTATACCAATCATGATTTTTTAGTTGTCTCAAGAGGTACGGGCAATACAGCCAATCAAGTGTGCAATCTTAAAGCGGCCGCCAGAAGCGTCGCGCTCGCTCCCAGGGAGATTTTTCAAACATTGAATGAAGGTGCATCTAATACTTCTTTGTCTGATGCAACCTATACCGGCACTGCCGGAACGGCTAAAACGTTCACAGGAATCGTTAACGGTAACGCCACCGACTTGAAACTAATCATTCCGGATGAGGGGAACTGTTACCTTAACAATAACGGTGGCGCGACTTCGACTGCTTATGCGTGCGCCTTGCCGTCGGGCACGGTCAGCACCGTTATTAAAGGCGGTAGTGATGAACGTCCTACGCTTAGTCCATCAGTTTTCGCTACATGTACAAAAACAGATGCAGCTCCTTGCACTTGGGTGGACAATTTTACAGCTTCAGCCACGCCGTCTAATGATTGTACTGCGCCATGGGGAGCAACTGTTACCGATGGACAGAGTGTAGCTGCCTATCAAAATGCAACTGAGCCTTTCGGAGGGACCTGCACATCAGAGACTCGCATTTGTACGACTGGCACCTTGTCCGGCACTTATGCCAATCAGGCTTGCACTGTTGTAGCTGCGGCTGACTGCACGGCTCCGTGGGGAGTAGCCGTTACCAATGGAAACAGTGTAACCGCTTATAACACGGCAACTGTGCCTGCTGGAGTTGACTGCGCTACCGTTGCTCAATCTCGCACTTGCACAAACGGTATTTTGAGTGGTAGTAACACCTTTTCATCTTGCGCGGCCGAAACTACCCGGACCGTCACGGTAACGGCTTCATCAACTGGCACAGGGACCGTTTCAGTAACTGGCATTTCTGTAGGCAGTACTACAGCGGGAACATTCACCTTATGTACGGGAACAACGTGTATTGTGTCTAACGATTGGTCGGGTACTTTGACGGCAACAGGTACTTGTAGCGGCGGCGGAACAGTAACTGGCACCAGTTCAACCATCACAGCTTCAGCAACAACTGCGACGATCAGTTTGGGTAGTTGTACCGGACCTGTTTGCGCGCTTCCGTGGGGAGGCAGTATTGCCAGCAGCAGTTCAGTGACGGCTTATTCGGCAACCAGTGTGCTTTCTCCTGCCACGTGTACTAGCATCAGCGAGTCGCGTTACTGTAATGATGGCGTTCTAACAGGTAGCTATACCAATCAATCTTGTACTGTTACTCCTACCTACTCGATTATAGTTGCTGCTGCTAATGGTAGTGGTTCGATCTCGTCTAGTACTTGCAACGGTGGTTCTTGCTCAGGCTTGGTGGCGGGTACTTATACCGTCGCGGTGGCGCTTAGCGGTGGTAATAGCTGTTCAAAAAGCTATACGCTTACCAATGCAAACAAATCAGTAACCGTTACGAAAGCCACTGGTCAGGGAACGGTGTGTACAATGGCTCCATAGCTGTTATGAGGATTGGGTTGCCAATGATTGGCAGTCCAATATTTATTTTAAGCATAAATTGAAGAGTCGCCCTGATATAAATTCAGGGCGTTTTTTTTATGTCAACAGGAATCAATCTGATGGGAAGCGGTCTGCACGACTCTATGGATATAGAATATCAAATGCGTTAATTGTTACAGAGATTCTCTATTCATCGTTGGCAATTACTGCAAAACACCGTTGATCGATTAGCTATCCTGATTTCCGTTAACGGTTGATTGCATTTCACACACGGCAACCCGCTACGTCCATAAACTCTAAGCTGCTGTTGAAAATAACCGGGTTTTCCGGCTTCATTGACAAAATCCCTCAGCGTTGTACCGCCTTGTTGAATGGCGTGTTGTAAAACTATGCGAATACAGTCGGCCAGTTTTTGATAACGCGCTAAAGAGACTTTGCCCGCTTGGCGCGTAGGCTGTATGCCGGCCATAAACAAGGCTTCATTGGCATAAATGTTTCCAACGCCCACAACGGTATGACTGTCCATAATGAACGACTTTACTGCTATTTTGCGGTTTTTGGATAGTGAGTAAAGCAGCTCGCCGCTGAAATCGGACAACAGTGGTTCGGGGCCTAAATCTTTGAGCAGTTGATGTTCGGAAGGCGGTTCCGTTGTCCATAACACCGCGCCAAATCGGCGCGGATCGTTAAAACGCAGCACAGTTCCGTCATTAAAAACAAAATCTATATGGTCGTGTTTACCGGCAACTTGGTCTGCGCGCATAATGCGTAAACTGCCGGACATGCCTAAGTGTAAAAGCATCGTGCCGTAAGCGGTGGAAAATAGCAGATATTTAGCTCTTCTGGATACTGACTGAATACTCAGTCCTACTAAGCTTTGATTGAGCGTCTCAGGTACGGGCCAGCGTAGTTTCGGTTGGCGGATGATTACTTGTTTAATGATTTGCCCTTCAATATGAGGCGCGATGCCTCGGCAGGTGGTTTCAACTTCGGGTAATTCAGGCATGGAGAGGTCTTTAATCAGGACGGCATTTGGGATTGTGCTGCAAAGTTTAACATGTAAATTTCAGGAGGTGGTTCCCATCATCCGATGTTGGGGGATGGTTTATTTACGATTTGCCATTAACGCAGTTACCCATCATTTAAGAATATAGCGGTTGAAATCACATTTTTATAAAGTAGATTAATATCTGTATATAAGTCGCCGTTTTTTAGGTAATTATTTATTTAGGTTCGATCTTTTTATTCATTGAAAATAGATTATAATCAAGCTGTATTTAGTTGGTGGCTTTGTTGTAAGGCTTAGCACTTTATTTTTGAAGCGTCGCCATTCGATCACTGCGAACTTAAAGTGGCGATAAATTTATTTTTCACAATATTCATTTTATTAAAAGAAAAAACAGTATGAGCGGCGTTTGGGCGATAGGCAAGCATGTGAAGATTCAGGGTATGCCCAATGATTTTAAGTTACTCTCTTATAACTTTGTTTTTGGGGGCAGTGTTGAAATGATTTTGGAATCGCCTGAAGGCGGTCGATTTTTTTTAAAGCGTAGAAAATCGCAAGTCTCCGATATTGAGGATGAGTATAATTTTGACGCCGGTTCCAACAATCAGAATTATAGTTATTAATGTGGCTTATGGAACATTTTTAGTCAGTAAACAGCGGGCAGCAAGTAAGCCGGGCTGACCAAGAAATCCCTACAAAATTGTTCTTCAAAACGATGGGGCTACTATCATCCAATGATTTCGGCCCATTCTTGAAAAAAAACAGCTATTTGGAAAGCCTGGTAGGTCTTGTAGGGCTCAAAGAATCAGTCGTTAGGATATGGTCGGTAATAACTTCCCGAAACATAAACTCATCATTCCCACGCTCTGCGTGGGAATGCAGCCTGAACCGCTCTGCGGTTCGGGGCGTTGGAGTGGCCCAGACTGGGTTACCACGCAGAGCATCACTGCCATTAAGTTAAGCGTTGTAGGAGCGGGCCGCGCCCGCGATGATGGCGCTATAACGCTGCAATCGCTGTGCAAATATCGCGGGCGCGGCCCGCTCCTACGGAGTGTCGATGTGCTAACTAATGGCGGTGACGTAGAACGTGGGAACCCTAAGTGGGCGTTATTATCGATGGAGTCGTTAGCGGACCGATTACCGAGTTTAATACGACAGAAATCCTTAATCCACCGGTTGTTTCAGACTTGCCAAATCGATAACAAAGCGGTACTTCACGTCATTTTTCAACATGCGCTCGTAGGCTTCGTTAATCTGTTGGATAGGGATGATTTCGATGTCTGAAGTAATGTCGTTTTCAGCACAAAAATCGAGCATTTCCTGAGTTTCCTTTAAACCGCCAATCAATGAGCCAACAATACTGCGACGCTTGAAAATCAAGTTTCCTACAGCGGGCGAGGGGTGCGGGTGATCAGGCAAGCCCACCAAGCATAAAGTACCATCACGCTTTAACAATGCCGTGTATGCATCCAGATTATGCGGCGCAGCTACGGTGTTAAGGATAAAGTCAAAGCTGGCAAGATGCTTTTGCATTTCGTCCTGATTTTTGGATACCACTACCTCATCAGCTCCGAGCCGTTTGGCATCTTCTGTCTTGCCTGGTGACGTGGTAAAAAGCACGACGCGTGCGCCAAACGCATGGGCGAACTTTATCCCCATATGACCAAGTCCGCCTAAACCAACGATGCCGACTTTGTCTCCTTGGCCTATCTTCCAGTGTTTTAACGGGGAGTAAGCGGTAATGCCCGCACATAACAATGGGGCTACGGCTGCCGAATCCAGTTTATCCGAAACATGTAGCACAAAATCCCGGTTGACGACGATCTGCCCGGAATAGCCGCCGTAGTTGTTGCCGCCGGTATGCTTATCGGGACTGTTATAAGTAAACACTGCATTGTTGCAAAATTGTTCCAAATTATCGTGGCAATCCGGACACGTCCGGCAAGAATCGACCAGACAACCCACGCCAACAGTATCTCCGGGTTTAAAATCGGTTACCTCGCTGCCCACTTTTGTCACCGTGCCAACAATTTCATGGCCAGGCACCATGGGAAACACCGAGCTACCCCACTCGTTGCGTACTTGATGAATGTCGGAGTGGCATACTCCGCAGAAGAGAATTTCGATCTGGACATCGGTTGGCGTAGGATCACGCCGATCAAAACTGAACGGCACCAGTGGTGAGTTGTGAGTACGGGCGGCATAGCCAATAGTTTTTTGCATAATAGGCTCCTGGAATACGAAACGGCGACCAATAGCCACCTATCTTCAGCATCCGTTTATAGCGGTTTAAATGTAATTGTCTTTTTGGAGCGTCCTTCTCCCTTTTAAGAAACCATTAATGAAACGCTTTTAAGATGAAATCCGTTCGCTTGAAGCTGTTGAGAATAAACGGACTAATAAAAGTTCAACTCGAAACATTTTAAGACATCATATTTAATTTAACCGGATTAATATTATGAAGCATAATTGTATTTTCAATCGGACTCATCAACTAATAAATAGGCTTGTTGCTATTCATGAAGCAGGACAGGCAACGGCTATTTATCTTGGCAATAAACAAAAAAGACTGCCTCCGGTTTTTTTTCAGATTTTTATAACGCCGGTGAAGGATGACTTTCAATCATCCCGGTTTTTAAATAAGCCTAATGCCAAATATATTGCAAACATAGACGGTGGTCGCTTAATTCATACATTACCGTCTTCAATTGAAGACGCAACAGACGGTTTTTCTCCCGCACAGATAATTGCTTATCGACGCGCTTTTGAAGCGGATATAATCAACATACTGGCCGGACCTTTGGCTGAAGCAAAATATATCGCGCAACGAGGCGGAGAACCGATTAACCCTCATCCCAGACATTTAAAGGCCCAATATTATTTTAATGGTATTTCCGAATTAGAAAGTATTAACGAGTATCTTGAATGTTTTCTTGAGAATTCAGCGCTTAGGAAACAAAAAATAACGGAGTTATTTTTTTCGGCGTTCTGTTTCGTTAATGAAAGATCAAATTGGCATGCAATTGCGGCTTTGGCGGACTATATTGTTGGTGCAAATAAAAGCGTCATGGAATGCAATGAAATTATCGGCGTTCTGGAAGCGGCTTATATAAATCCTGTTTTTTTACAAAACGATACATAGATATTGCCGTAATTAACGTCCACGTTAATTATGAATCGTGCCTTATTCTACAGATCGGGCAGATATGTTGACCATCCGATGTGCAAAGCCAGCCATTTTCAACGGCATCGGTAATTTCACCCTCTATCCATGAGCGACTTTCGGTAATACGTCGACCGGTAGATTCATTTTCCCTGTACGCTCGGCGAAGCTCTACCGTTTTTATTCCTCGCGGATTACAGATGTCGCAAAAGATAATTTTTCGTATACTCATAGTGTTTTTTTAAAGATGACTAAGGATAACGGCCCACACATTTTGGTGAGTTAAGCAGTCCATTCTTTTGCGCCAAATAATACTAATTAGCGAAAGTAATTATCAGAGTGCTTTTTAAAGTATCAATGTTCGAACTCAATATACAACCCGTATGAACACTTATAGCAAACCGCATTAAAAATTGGCGCACTTTTCTTAACTTCTTTGTCAGGAAAAAACATGACAACCAATGGAACTTTTTAGCAGCCTTAATTATTTCATGCCGCATGCATAGTATGCAGGTAAGAGCAAACTGCTGTGTAGTAATGGAGCTGCAATTTTAGAGTCTCCTGCTTGTGGTATTCGTGTTCCATTAATTTAGAGCGCGCAATTTATTTAGAAAAAATTACTGAATTTCTATAAAATCACCCGTTACTGTAACAACTCTTCAGATCAAGTCTACATGGACCTAAAATTTCTCGATTTCGAACAACCCATCGCTGAACTAGAAGCGAAAATTGAAGAACTCCGCAATGTGCAGTTTGACAATAACATTAATATTTCCGATGCGCTTAAGCAGCTGGAAGACCGAAGCCAGGCTTTGACGGAGTCGATTTTTACCGATCTTTCCGACTGGCAGATTTCCCAGTTATCCCGCCATCCGGGCCGTCCTTATACGCTGGATTATGTGGAGCATATTTTTACCGATTTCCATGAGCTGCACGGCGACCGGGCTTATGCCGATGATCCGGCGATTATTTGCGGCTTGGCGCGCCTTGAGGGACAGCCGGTTATGGTGATCGGTCATCAAAAAGGACGCGACACCAAGGAAAAAATTTATCGCAACTTCGGTATGCCGCGCCCGGAAGGGTATCGCAAGGCCTTGCGCATGATGAAAATGGCCGAGCGTTTTAAAATGCCGGTTATTTGCCTGATCGACACACCGGGAGCTTATCCGGGTATCGGTGCCGAAGAGCGCGGACAAAGCGAAGCTATCGCCAAAAATTTGTTTGAAATGGCTAGACTGAAAACGCCGATTATCTGCACCATTATCGGTGAAGGCGGTTCCGGCGGCGCGTTGGCCATCGGTGTTGGCGACCGTTTAATCATGCTGGAATACAGCACTTATTCGGTTATTTCTCCGGAAGGCTGCGCATCGATTTTGTGGAAAAGCGCCGATAAATCGCAATTGGCGGCCGAGGCGATGGGCATTACTTCGGATCGCATTCGCGAGCAGGGTTTTCTGGATGAAGTGGTCAGGGAGCCTTTAGGCGGCGGTCATCGGAATTTTAAAGTGATTGCCATGAACTTAAAGGAAGCGCTGGTTCGGCACATGAATGAGTTGAGGCGGCAACCTGTCGATACGTTAATGGAAAGACGCTACCAACGGATTATGGATTTCGGGGTCTTTACCGATGAAGGCGGGAAGTAGAACGTAGGCGAAAGGTGCAAGGCGAAAGGCGAAAGGCGAAAGGTTCGAGTCTCTACGAGGATTTTTGCTGTAGCATTTCCAAACAACTTGATCTTGAGAACGAGCAACAAAGATTTTATATCGCCTATAGCGGCGGCGTGGATTCTCATGTTTTGCTGCATTGTTGCGCGTCTATGCCTCAACTCAAAGACAGGCTCACCGCTGTTTACGTACATCACGGCTTGCAGGCGGAAGCCGAATCTTGGGCCAAGCATTGCGGCAAAACGGCTGAAGATCTGGGGGTTGAGTTTTTAATGCTGCGGGTTAATGCTAAGGCGGCGCCGGGCGAAAGTCCTGAAGAAGCCGCCAGAAACGCCCGGTACGCGGTTTTAAAATCGTTAATTAAAGCCGATGATGCGTTGCTGCTTGCCCAGCACCGGGAAGACCAGCTGGAAACGGTGCTGCTGCAATTGTTTCGCGGCAGCGGCTTGCGCGGACTTTCCGGAATGCCGGAGCGTATGGCTTTTGGAGCGGGGGTGATGCTCAGGCCTTTGTTGAATACGCCTAAACAGACGATTGGCGATTACGCTCGCGCCCGTCAATTAAGCTGGATTGAAGACCCCAGCAATCAAAGCAACGATTATGACCGTAATTTCCTGCGCAATGCAGTGGTGCCGTTATTAAAACAACGTTGGCCGGCAATCGATAAAACCGTGGCGCGATCGGCAAAGCATTGCGCGGATGCGCAGGTATTGGTCGATGAAGTGGCGGATGAGTTGTTTGACGAGGTTTTCGATCAAGTCGATAAGACCTTGCGCATCGGTCGATTAACTGAGCATCATCGCCAGCAACAGCAACTTATTATCAGACATTGGTTCCGGAATAGGGGATTGAAAATGCCCGCGCAGGCGCTTGTCGGGCGGATTTTAGCTCAGGTGGTTGCGGCAGCCGAACATCGCGATCCGGTCTTGTCGGGGCAGGGTTACAGCATTCGCCGTTACCGGGATAAGCTGTATTGCCTGACGAAGCTGTCCGAAACGGGCTTGGATTCGCCTGAAGGATGCGAGCATCACTTTGTTTGGCCGACCGGGCAAGCGTCGATAAAGATAGCTCAAGATCGGGAATTGTCTTTTGAGCCTTCTTCAAAGGGAATACTCCGTGAGCAGTGGCAAAACGCCAAGGTTGAGATAAGATTTCGCCAAGGCGGTGAGAAAATCCGCTTACCGGGCCGTCAAGGTCATCATTCACTGAAAAATCTATTCCAAGAGGCAGGTATTCCGCCGTGGGAAAGGGATGCTGTGCCCTTGATTTACTTGAATGATGCGCTCGCCGCTGTAAGCGACCGATGGATCGAGGCAGCATTTTATAGTGAAAAAAAACAAGACTGTATCAGCTTCACCTACAAAGTTAAGAATTAAAGCCAAAAGACAATGACGAAAAGCGTATTGTCGATTAAAATGCATCGGTTTCACCTAACTTCATCAGTTATCACTGAAGTCTAAAAATCCTACATGACAAAATACATTTTCATTACCGGGGGCGTTGTTTCGTCTCTCGGCAAAGGCATTGCTGCATCTTCACTTGCCGCCATTCTTGAGTCTCGCGGCCTCAAAGTCACCATGACCAAGCTCGATCCTTATATCAATGTCGATCCGGGCACCATGAGTCCTTTTCAGCATGGTGAGGTATTTGTCACGGAAGACGGTACGGAAACTGATCTTGACTTAGGCCATTATGAGCGGTTTATTAAAACCACGATGACTAAAAGGAACAGCTTTTCAACCGGGCAGGTCTACGAAAGCGTTCTACGCAAGGAACGCAAAGGCGAATATTTGGGCGCGACGGTTCAGGTCATTCCTCATATCACCGATGAAATTAAACGCCGTGTTTATGAGAGCGCCGAAGGCGTTGATGTTGCCCTGATTGAAGTCGGCGGCACGGTAGGCGATATTGAGTCTTTGCCTTTTCTGGAAGCTATCCGCCAGATGCGTTTTGAACTGGGTTCCGACCGCTCGTTATTTATTCATTTAACGCTGGTGCCGTATATTCGTTCAGCCGGCGAAATAAAAACTAAGCCGACCCAGCATTCGGTAAAAGAATTGCGCAGCATCGGCATTCAGCCGGATATTTTAATTTGCCGTTCGGAGCAACCGATACCGGCCAGTGAGCGTCGTAAAATCGCCTTGTTTACCAACGTAGAGGAAAAAGCGGTTATTTCCGCGATCGACGCGACTTCGATTTACAAGATTCCTTTGCTACTGCGCGATCAAGGCCTGGATGATATTGTCGTTCACAAACTGAGACTGGATGTGCCGCCGGCGGATTTGTCCGAATGGAAAGCCGTTGTCGAAGCGCTGGAGCATTCTTCCAATGAAGCGACTATTGCTATTGTCGGAAAATATGTCGACCATTCCGACGCTTATAAATCGCTGAATGAAGCCTTGATTCATGCCGGTATCCGCACCCGCACCAAGGTCAATATTATCTATATCGATTCGGAAATTATCGAGGATGAAGGCGTTGCCAAACTGAAAGGCGTCGATGCGATCCTGGTTCCGGGCGGTTTCGGCGAACGCGGCGTGGAAGGCAAAATTGCCACAGTCAAATATGCGCGGGAACATAAAATTCCTTATTTGGGCATTTGCCTGGGTATGCAGGTTGCCGTTATTGAATTCGCCCGTGATGCAGCCGGTTTGGAAGGCGCGCACAGCACCGAATTTTTGCCCAAGTCGCCGCATCCGGTGATCGGTTTGATTACCGAATGGATGTCTGAAGACGGCCAACTGGAAACGCGCAATGAAGAATCCGACTTAGGCGGTTCGATGCGTCTGGGCGGGCAGCAATGCCGGTTACAATCCGATTCTCTGGCTTTCCAGTTGTATCAGAAAGACGTGATTACCGAAAGACATCGTCATCGTTATGAATTTAACAGCCAGTACCTGGAAAAACTGGAACAGGCCGGTATGCGCTTTTCCGGCAAGTCTATTGATGGGCGTTTGGTCGAAGTGATAGAAATACCCGATCATCCGTGGTTCCTGGCTTGCCAGTTCCACCCGGAATTTACCTCAACACCCAGAAAAGGCCACCCGCTGTTTTCCGGTTTTGTCGTTGCGGCTTTTGAACATAAAAAAGGGGTAGTGCAATGAAGTTATGTGGTTTTGAAGCCGGTTTAGATCAGCCGTTTTTTTTGATAGCCGGCCCCTGCGTTATTGAAAGCGAGCAACTGGCGTTGGATACCGCGGGGTACCTTAAAGAATTAACGACCCAGCTGAACATTCCCTTTATTTACAAGTCGTCTTTCGATAAAGCCAACCGTTCGTCGCACGAAAGTTATCGCGGCCCCGGCGTCGAAGAAGGGCTAAAAATACTGGAAAAAGTCAAACAGCAAATCGGCGTGCCGGTGTTGACCGATGTCCATGAAGATACGCCGCTGGCCGAAGTCGCCTCGGTCGTCGATGTAATGCAAACACCTGCGTTTTTATGTCGGCAAACCAATTTTATTCAGCAAGTCGCCGCTCAAGGCATTCCCGTTAATATCAAAAAAGGCCAGTTCCTGGCACCCTGGGATATGGTGCATGTCGCCAATAAGGCCAAGGCAACCGGAAACCGGCAGATTATGGTCTGCGAGCGCGGCGTATCGTTCGGGTACAACAACCTGGTTTCCGACATGCGTTCATTGGCGGTCATGCGCGACACCGGTTGTCCGGTGGTTTTCGATGCGACGCATTCGGTGCAACTGCCCGGCGGACAAGGCACAGTATCGGGCGGACAACGCGAATTCGTGCCCGTGTTAGCTAGAGCTGCCGTTGCAGTAGGCATTGCCGGACTGTTTATGGAAACCCATCCGAATCCTGCGGAAGCGAAAAGTGACGGCCCCAACTCCTGGCCTTTGCACAGAATGAAAGAATTACTGGAAGTTTTATTAACTATCGACAAGGCGGTAAAAGCTACCAGCCTGATCGAAACAACTCTCTAAAATAAGGAAACATAATGACGGCAATAGTAGATATTCGTGCAAGAGAAATTTTAGATTCACGCGGCAACCCGACTCTGGAAGCGGACGTGATTTTAGCGTCCGGCGTGATCGGCAGTGCTATGGTGCCATCCGGCGCATCGACCGGCGAGCGCGAAGCGATAGAATTGCGCGACAACGATAAAGGTCGTTATTTAGGTAAAGGCGTATTAACGGCTGTTAACAATGTCAATACTGAAATTCGCGCTGCGATTGTCGGTATGGATGTCGCTGACCAAACCGGTATCGACAAAAAAATGATCGCACTGGACGGCACTGAAAACAAAGGCCGTTTAGGCGCTAACGCTATTTTGGCAGTATCCATGGCGGCGGCTCATGCGGCAGCTAAAGAAGCGGGCGTACCTTTATACCGTCACCTGAACACCAGCGGCAAATTCGTCATGCCGGTACCGATGATGAATATCATCAACGGCGGCTCACATGCCGACAACAGCGTTGACCTGCAAGAATTCATGATCCTGCCTGTCGGCGCACCGACTTTCCGTGAAGCAATCCGTTACGGCGCGGAAGTTTTCCATAACCTGAGCAAAGTTTTAAAAGCAAAAGGCTTGGCAACTACAGTCGGTGATGAAGGCGGTTTCGCACCGAACTTGTCTTCTAACGAAGAAGCTATCGAAGTCATTCTGGAAGCGATTGAAAAAGCCGGTTACAAAGCGGGCGTCGATATCTTCCTAGGTATGGACGCAGCCAGCTCAGAATACTACAAAGACGGCCGTTACGAATTATCGGCAGAAGGCAGAAGCTTCAACTCAGTTGAAATGAATGATTTCTTCGTTGAATGGGTCAATAAATATCCGATTATTTCTATCGAAGACGGCCTGGATCAAAACGACTGGACCGGCTGGAAAGATCAAACCGAAAAATTGGGCAACAGAGTTCAATTGGTCGGCGATGACTTATTCGTGACTAACCCTGCTACTTTAAAAGAAGGCATTGAGAAAGGCATTGCTAACTCAATCCTGATTAAAGTAAATCAAATCGGTACCTTGACCGAAACGTTAGAAGCGATTAATACGGCTCACGCGGCAGGTTATACCGCTGTTGTGTCGCATCGTTCAGGCGAGACTGAAGATACTACCATTGCTGATTTAGCCGTTGCGACAGGCACAGGACAAATCAAAACCGGTTCTTTAAGCCGTTCCGACCGTGTCGCTAAATACAACCGCCTGATGAAAATTGAAGAAGAATTAGGCGACTTGGCGGTTTACGCAGGCCGTAGCGCGTTTAAAATGTTGTAAAAAGCAGACGAAAGGCGAAAGGCGAAAAATCATGAACTTTTTGCCCTTCACCCTTTGCCCTGTGCCTCAATCATGAAAATCATCATTGCAATCATCATCCTGTTAATTGTCCATTTCCAATACCGGATATGGGTTGGCGACGGCAGTGTTGCAGAGATCGATGCCTATCAGCAGCGGCTTAATGACTTGAAAAAACAGGCAGAGGAAAAAAGACAGCGTAATGAAGCGCTTTACGCTGAAGTGCTTGATTTAAGAAAAGGACAGGAAGCGATTGAGGAGCGGGCCAGGGACGAATTAGGGATGATCAAAGAGGATGAAACGTTTTTTCATGTGCTTGAGTGATTAACTCAAAGTCCAAGGTAACTTTCAAACTTTTATTCACCACGAAGACACGAAGAGCACGAAGAGATAAAACTTCGTGCTCTTCGTGTCTTCGTGGTAATAATTTATTAGGCTTTTAACTGATTTCTTGGTTATTAATGAGAAGTTGCTTATCTTGAATTTTTACCAATGACCCATTCAATAAAATTCTGGGGAATCGTCCCGGCTGCCGGTGTCGGCAAACGCATGCAGGCCGATCGGCCTAAACAATATCTGGAACTTGCCGGGAAAACAGTCATCGAACATACCTTGCTGCGCTTGTTGCAGGCCGATGTTTTTGCCGCTATCGCCGTTGCGGTTTCCGAAGAAGACCCTTACTGGCCGGATCTGGCCGTATCGCAACATCCAAACATCATCACCGCTCCCGGCGGTAAAGAGCGGGCCGATTCCGTGCTTTCCGGGTTAAAAACCATAAGAGAACAAGCAGCCGATCACGATTGGGTATTGGTGCATGATGCGGCCAGACCCTGCATTACCGCGACCGATATTCACTATCTGATCGACTCGCTGGTTAACGATGACGTGGGCGGCATTCTGGCTTTGGCATCGCCCGACACCTTAAAACAGGTGCAAGGTAAGTGCATTACCGGAACGTTGGATAGAAGCCATATCTGGCGGGCATTGACGCCGCAGATGTTCCGTTACGGCATGTTGAAAACCGCACTGGAGCAGACGCAAGGCAATCCGGCCATCACCGACGACGCCAGCGCCCTGGAACTGCAAGGCTTGCAGCCGAAAATCGTCGAGGGCCGTCCCGACAACATCAAAATCACCCGCCCGGAAGACCTGGCGCTAGCGCAATTTTATATGGAGCAACAATGATTGTAGGAACGGGCCATGCCCGCGAACGAATGACGGCATTAGCACAATTTCATAGGAAATAATGATGATTAGAGTTGGTCAAGGTTACGATGTACACCGCTTCAAAGACGGCGGAGAGGTAATACTAGGCGGCGTAAAAATACCTTACGAGCAAGGCCTGGAAGCGCATTCCGACGGCGATGTGGCTTTACATGCGTTATGCGATGCGATATTGGGCGCGGCGGCCTTGGGCGACATCGGCAAGCATTTTCCCGACACCGATCCCGAGTTTAAAGGCGCCGACAGCCGTGTTTTATTGCGCCATGTTTACAAGATTGTGCAGGAAAAAGGTTACAAGCTGGTCAATGCGGATATTACCATCATAGCCCAAGCGCCGAAAATGTCGCCTCATACCGCCGCGATGTGCCGCAATATCGCCGATGATCTGCATGTGGAGTTCGACTGCATTAATGTTAAAGCGACCACCACCGAAAAGCTGGGTTTTGAAGGACGTAAAGAAGGGATTGCTGTGCAGGCGATTGTTTTGATTGAAAAATAGCTCTCTTCAATTCATGCTTTTTTTAAGCATTCTCAGTGTTTGTGGGAGCGGCTTTAGCCGCGATAATCGAGGCTAAAGCCGCTCCCACAAACAAAAAAGCTTTCGTAACTTTATGATTGATAAACAACTGCCGCATAGTAAAGATTTAAGAAAGGGCAGATATTCCCAACACAATCAAACCTATTTGGTCACCACCGTTACCGAGTAACGGCAAACGGTGTTTACTGATTTTTGGCTGGGTAGAATCGTTGCACAAGCCATGCGCCAACAGGGCAATATCCACAGTCTGGCGTTTGTGCTGATGCCGGGTCACTTGCATTGGTTATTCACCTTGCAAAACGATAACACCTTGGCAGCGGTCATGATGCATGTTAAAGGCTCCTCGTCCTACCTGATACAAAAAAATCGTCGAGAATGCGGTGCGATACATTTACACCAACCCTTGTGGCAAGAGGGCTATCATGACCGCGCATTAAGAAAAGAAGAGGATTTGCAACAGATTGCCCGCTATATAGTGGCAAATCCATTAAGAGGGGGATTAGTCGATAAGATAGGCGACTATCCGCTGTGGGATGCGGTCTGGTTATAGAGTGCGATGAGTGCTGTGAAGAGAGTGGGAATGTGGGAGTGGCTTTAGCCACGACGACAACCCATGCACAAAATATTGATGTGTTAAAATCGAGGCTAAAGCCTCTCCCACAGCCATTGACGACATCAGTTTCCGGGCGCTGAAAATCGACAGCTCCAATGATTAAAGGTGAAAACAATGAATGTTTCTTATGTTGAAAAAATAGAACAAGAAATCAAACAAATGCCGCCTGAATATTTGCCGGCTCTGTTTAATATTATTCATACCTTTAGGGAGAGTATCAGCTTAAACACGGCTGAAGAAAGTTTTAAGCAAGGTTTTAAGGAAGCGTTAACGGGGGAGACCCGGCCTATTGAAACGCTGTGGGATATGAATGAACATTGATGTTGATTATACGCTTGAGTTTAAGCGCAATATTCGGCAGCTCATCAAAAATATCCCTCTATCCGCCAAGACATAGAGCCTATTATTCAAAGTTTGCAGTAAGGCGAATTATTGGGCGATAGAATTCAGCACAGCGGGTACGTTATTTATAAGCTCAGAGTCAAAAACAGTGATAACCGGAAAGGTAAAAGTGCGGGCTATCGGATCATTTATTATGTAAAAACGGCTGCCAATATTGTGCTGGTCCCTATTTATTCAAAATCAGAACAGTCAGATATAACCGCTAATGAACTAAAAACCATTATTAAGCAATTCGATACCGGCAATCCTGAATCCGGAAATGTCGGATGAAGAATATCTAAGTATTGAAGAAAAAAGACGGCATTTGCAACATACGAGGCATTTTTTATGAATCACATCCACGAAATAAATACACAGTGCCAAAGATTGCCGGAAGATTTACAAAAAGAGGTGTTGGATTTTATTTTCTTTCTGGAATCACGATACACGCTCAAGCGTAGCGGGCAAACCGGCCCTGTTTTAACCGATGCCGAGCTTGAGCAAGCTTGCGGCATTTTAAAAGCGCCGCATGGCATAAGCCTGGAGCAGATGGAGGACGCTATAAAAAAACGGGGTGGCGACTTATGATTGCGGTTGACACTAATATTTTGGTTCGAATATTGATTGACGACCCCAGCGCAGTTAAACAAATGGATCTTGCGAAAGCCTTGCTCAAAAAAGCAAGGCAGGTTTTTGTTCCGCAAATTGTTCAGATTGAGTTGGTTTGGGTATTGGAAAGCGCTTACGGCTTTGATAAGGCAGCCGTCATTACCGTATTAAAACATCTGCAACAATCAGTCGTCTTTGTTCTTCAACAGGCAAACCAGTTCGATGCCGCGCTCATTCATTTTGAAAATCAAGCGGCTGATTTTTCAGATTACCTTATCTTGTCGGCCTGTTTGGAAGATAAGCATCAGTTGTTTACTTTTGATAAGAAGTTTGCACGCTTACAGTTGGTCAATTTACTTAAGGAATAACAAGGCTTGCGATATGAAACTCAAATTTAAACATCAAGCCTACCAAGCCAACGCCGTCGATGCGGTGGCGGATTGCTTCGCCGGACAGTCGCTGACCGGCGGCATACAATACCGTGTCGATCCCGGTCGGGTCAATAAGGGCGGACAGCAAAGCCTGCTCGATGAATCCGGTTTCAGGAATGGGGAAATAAGCAAATCGATTAATTTGCTGGAAAATATTCACGCCGTGCAACGCCGCCAAAACCTGCCTTAGCAAAATCACTTCCGGGCAAGTCAAATACGATGTGGTGGACAGTTACGGCAAATTGATGGAATTCTATCTCCTCGCTCCTACGGCAGTGGCGCAACGCGAGGGAACGATAAAAACTTGAAACAATCTTAACCTACCTTTATGCAAAATATTGAAATTCCCGTCTGGCCTTACGTTTACGGCCAACCTTCCGGCACCGGAAAAATCCGCAGTTTACCCGAAGATTTTATCGTTAAAGAAAACCTGTCGTTTGAACCGTCGGGCGAGGGCGAACACGCTTTTTTACAAATAGAAAAGAAAGGCGAAAACACCGAATATGTCGCCAGGCAGTTGTCCAGGTTTGCCAACGTCAGGCAACGCGATGTCAGTTACGCCGGATTAAAAGACCGCTACGCGGTCACGACGCAATGGTTCAGCGTCTGGTTGCCGGGCAAGGTCGATCCCGATTGGGCGCAGTTTGAATCGGATAGCATGAAGGTGTTGCACTTCGTGCGCCATGCCAGAAAACTCAAGCGCGGCGTGTTGTCAGGCAACAGCTTTAAGCTGGTGGTTCGCGATTGGCAGGGCGATCCAGCCAAAACCATTCAGCAGTTGGAATTGATTAAAGCCAACGGCATCGCCAATTATTTCGGCTCGCAGCGTTTCGGTAACGAGGGCCAAAATGTCAGTAAAGCCCTGGCAATGTTTGAGGGCGAAAAAGTGGGCCGGGAGCAACGCAGTATTTATTTGTCGGCGGCCAGGTCGTTCCTGTTCAACCTGATTTTGGCTGAGCGGGTAAGGCAAAATAACTGGAACCAGCCGCTGGCCGGCGACACCTACCAATTCGATCTGTCGCACAGCTGCTTTCAATCGGAGCAGCCTGACGCTGAAATCATCCGGCGGCTGGCGGTCAAAGACATTCATCCTACCGGCGTATTATGGGGCAGGGGACATGCCGATGTGTCTGCCGATGCGCTGGGTATTGAGCAAGCCGTTATCGACGCACATCCGCTATTGGCTCAGGGCTTGATAGCGAGTGCTGTAGACCGGGACAGACGCGCATTAAGGGTTAACGTGCAGGATTTACGCTGGCAGTTTATTGATGACGCAACGCTGGAGCTTGGTTTTACCTTGCCGGCGGGGAGTTATGCTACCTCGGTGTTGCGGGAAATTATCTTGTAAATCGGCTGAGGGCATCAGCATTATTTTTCATTAATCCCTGTCTTCTTCGGGCAGATCGGCACAATGCCTTAAAAATCGATTATCCGAGATTCGGCGGCATTTTCATTTTAAATAAGTTCGTTCCTCACCGTTAAAAGGGGCTATATTGTTATTTTCGTCGGCATAAAAAAGCTTGCGCTACTGTTACTTTCAGGTAGCTATTTTAATAATTAACCGAATTTAAAACGCTGTAATAAATTGTTAAATAAATGATTTATATTGGCTGTAATATGTTTAAATGTAAGCGTTAATTATTTTTTATAAATTATTTCGTATTGCTCGCCGCTTATTTTAATAGGAATTAATTATGCCCACACGCCTTAACGTATTGCTGGATAAAATAAAAGACCTGGAAGATGAGTTGGTCGATGAATTGCAAAAACAAGAAGCATTTTCCTATGATATTATTAAACGACGTATCCATTTTGAAGAAAAAGTTAGTATCCGGCATAAAGAATATGCCAAGCAATTGTTTATTTATATAACCGACGCAAAAATAAAACATATACTTAGTGTACCCTTTATATGGATATGTATTGTACCCGTCGCATTAACGGATATAACCATCAGTATATATCAGGAAGTATGTTTTCCTATTTACGGTATTCCTAAAGTAAAGCGACAGGATTATATTGTTTTCGATAGGCAGTATCTTAATTACCTTAATATTATAGAAAAAATTAATTGCGGCTATTGCAGTTACGTCAATGGTTTATTCGGTTATATGCAGGAAATAGCCGGGCGCACGGAACAATTTTGGTGCCCAATCAAACATGCTAAGCGCATTAAAAGCTTACACAGCCGTTATCAGAAATTCATTGATTACGGCGATGCCGAAACATATCGAGCCAAAGTTGAAATAACCCGGCATGACTTTAAAGATTTAGAATAAAATCAAGTCCTGCCGGGATTATTATTCAATTAGAATAATCGTTATATCGATGGTTAAAGCCAGTATAGTTTAGGGATAAACAATACTGGCTTGCGGGCCGAGGTCGTCGGTCTCTTCAACATAACGGATTTCATCGCCAACTTGCAAGGTATCAAAGCCGCTTCCTGTCACGCTGTTGCGGTGGAAATATATTTCATGCCCGTCTTCAGCCTCGATAAAGCCGTGATCTTTTTCCGGCAACATGCGGATTACGGTGCCGGCGCTTTGCAAGTCATGCGTTTTAACTTTACCTTGCTGAATCCGTGCGTAATCCTCCAACTGCCTCGCTGCCGCGTTAAAGGCGTCACGTATGGCGACATAAATATCTTCATAAGCTTTTTTGTCGTGATGCTCCCGGCTGATGACCAATTCTTTGCGCGGCGTGGTGATATCAATGCGAATATGGTATTGATTGCCTTGATGATGGCGGTGGTGCTCTGCTTCCACCGCAACCCGGCAACCCATAATATGCGAATGAAATCTATCCAGCTTGCCGGCTTTTTCACGGATTTTAGCCTCTACAGCATCGGAATGAGCTATCCCATGAAAAGTGATTTGTAACGGGATTTGCATGTCAGTCACCTTATTGAGGTTAAATACGGGAATGAACGGCCTGTTGCAGTATCAGATGACAATTAAATCTTCGGCTTGAGGGCCTTTTTTTCCCTGCGTTACATTGAATTGTACTCTTTGTCCGTCGCTTAACGATTTAAACCCTGTGCTGCTTATATTGCTGTAATGCACAAAAACATCAGGGCCTTTTTCCTGTTCGATAAAGCCGAAGCCTTTGCTGGCGTTAAACCATTTAACTGTGCCGGTATTTGTTTGTGTAGACATAATTAATAATCCTAAATAAATTTAATTTTTATTAAGTAATACATACGTTACTTAATTTTTATTTTTTGTAAATGGTAGCTATCAACCCGACAGTTAACCGCGTATATGTTTTTATCTTGTTAGGTAATTAGCATAAAATCTCCAGTAATATAAAATTAATATATCTAATTTATATAGATGTTAGTGAGGGATATTTTCAGTAACCGTTTCTTTAAATTCCCGCTCTGCCTCGATCCAGTCATCAAATTCATGGCCCGGTTCAAAACCTCTGCTTTCCGCCTTGTAAAAGGCAAGTTCAGCAATTTTTGTGTAACAGTCAGGTAGATTTACAGGCGTAAAAGATCCTTCTATGTTTAATTCAGCGTCTTGGATGGGCGTGTTCACTTGTCACCTCACTCATAGCTAAGTTGCCGGATTCGCATAACGTTTTTTGACGGCATAGAAAAATCGGCTGAAAACATTGAAACAAAAAATTGATAATAAAAATATTAGTGTAAATACCTAGTTTTGAGGAAATTTTAAAAGCGCACAGCAATGAATGAGCTTTTTACCGATATAACTTGGTATTTTCAGGCATTGGCAGGTCAATCAGGCGAGTTCTCTAATTTAAATGAGCCGGAAGCCGGACATATAGAATCAACAATACAGCGGCATTTTCACAAGCAGGTAGGTGCTAATACTTAGGTTAATAATATTATGGAAATAGGATTAAATAGCGGTTATATTAAAATATAAAATGTTTATATTTATTATCAATAAAATTATTAATTAAAAATGCAGTATAACCATTGCTACACGGTATATTTTTTTGCACCAAGCGCTGGTAGCGTTTATTTAACGCTACCCAATTAATAAACTGAGTTTTCCACGCAGAGCATATAAGCCATGAAAAATACACCGCTGGATCCTTCGCAACTCTATAAACCATGCAATGTCGAACAATTAAAGTTCAGTTCCACCGACGAGCTTGAAGATATTGATATTGCCGTGGGACAACAACGCGCTGTGGAAGCCGTCAAATTGGGCATCCACATGCATAAAAACGGTTACAACATTTTCGCAATGGCGCCTTCCGGCACCGGTAAGTTGACTACCGTGCGGCAGTTGGTCGAACGCGAAGCCAGTCGGCAATGCATTCCTTCGGACTGGTGTTACGTCAACAATTTCAGTCAGCCTGCCAAACCGACGGCTATTAAATTCATGCCGGGACATGGCAAGGTGTTCAAGCAGGATATGGAACAATTGATTGACGAGTTGAGCATCGCCATACCGGCGGCGTTTGACGGTGATGAATACCGATCCAGAACGGGGGAACTTGAAAGCGAATCGCGGCAACGGGAAATAAGCGAACTCAGCCAGTTACGCGAAGAAGCGGCCAATGCCCATATTATCCTCACGGAAACCGCGACCGGTTACGCCTTTTCGCCCGCCAATGAAAACAACGAAATTATCAGTCCCGAGCAGTTTAATAAGTTTGATAAAGACAAGCAGCATGAAATACAAAAAACCATTTTCGACTTGCAGGAACGCTTGGCAAAACTGTTGAAAAACTTCCCCATTTGGCGCAAGGAAACCAAGCGCAAACTGCAAGCGCTTAACCGCGAAGTTGCCGAGCAAGCGGTCAATCATTCCATAGATGACCTGATTGAAAAATACGCCAAACAGGAAGCTGTGCTCAGTTACCTGAACGATGTTCAAAAAGATATTATCGAACATGTACTGGATTTTCTTCCGCGTAGCGAAAAAATGTTGCCGTTTATGGAGTTAGCGCAGGAATCTAATCCGCTTAAACGTTATTGCGTGAATCTGATGGTGGATTTTAGCGGCAAGAAAGCGGCCCCGGTTATTTACGAAGATCATCCGAATTACAGCAATCTGGTCGGCCGTATCGATCATCAGGCTTACATGGGTTCGCTAGTCACCGATTTCACCATGATCAAACCCGGCGCGTTGCATAAAGCCAATGGCGGCTACCTGATTATCGATGCTCGAAAACTGCTGTTTCAACCCTATGCCTGGGATACGCTGAAAAGAACATTGCAATCCGGCGAAATTCGTATCGAATCGCTGGAACGGGCGCTCAGTCTGATCAGCGCTACATCGCTGGAACCGGAACCCATACCGCTTAATATAAAACTCATCCTGATGGGCGAGCCGCTGATTTATTATTTACTGTGCGAATACGACCCGGAGTTTCACGATCTTTTTAAAATCGCAGCCGATTTCGACCAATCGGTGTCCAGAGAAGATAACGACCATGACTATGCCCGCTTGCTGGCGACTATCGCCCGCCGCGAGAAGTTGCGTCCCCTGAGTCAAAACGCAGTTGCCAGGGTTATCGAACAGAGTTCCAGAATGGTCGGCGATGCCGAAAAACTGCTCACCCATCTGCGCAGTATCAAGGACTTGTTAACGGAATCCGACTATTGGGCGGATAGTAACGGTCACCCGCATATTACCAACAGCGATGTGCAGCAGGCCATTGATCATAAAACCCACCGGCTGGATAAGATCAGGGAAAAACTCTATGAGGATATACACCGAGGCACGGTATTAATTGACATTGAGGGTAAGGTTACCGGTCAGATCAACGGCCTTTCGGTATTGCAGCTAGGTGAATTGAGTTTTGGACAACCTTCCCGGATCACCGCAACCACCCGTTTAGGCGCCGGAAAAGTGGTGGATATTGAACGTGAAACCGAATTAGGCGGCGCTATTCATTCAAAAGGCGTGCTGATATTGTCGAGTTTTATCGCCGCCCGGTATTCCCGGAAAACGCCGTTCTCGATCGCCGCCAGTCTGGTATTTGAACAGTCCTACGGTCGCATTGAAGGCGACAGCGCCTCGCTGGCCGAACTGTGCGCTATTTTATCGTCGCTTGCCCAAGTTTCGTTACGGCAGGATTTGGCAATTACCGGATCGGTTAATCAACTGGGCAACGTCCAGCCGATAGGCGGGGTTAATGAAAAAATTGAAGGGTTTTTCGATGTGTGCGTCAAAAAAGGATTAACCGGCACTCAAGGCGTCATCATTCCCTCCACCAATATTAAACATTTGATGCTGCGCTGGGATGTGGTGCATGCCGCTCAATCAGGCCAATTCAATATTTATGCCGTCTCAACCGTAGATGACGCAATTGAATTGCTGACCGGAATGGAGGCCGGCATGATCAATGAGCAGGGCGCTTATCAGCCGGAATCGTTTAACGGCCAGGTTGAAGCCCAGCTGTTGCAATTTACCAGGATCAAGAAGGAGTATGCCGGTAAATCCAAATGACAGTCGATTTATAACCGACACCGGCATGAGCGGCAAGTTCCGTCAATTATCCTGATGCAGGGGGCAGACTATATGACAAATAATGCCGATATTTTTCATTTTGTCATATTACTGTAATAATCTTGTCGCATTGCTGTAATGAACTTGTCATATTCTGATCAAATACCTTTGCGATTAGCCGGACTATTCCATGTCAATCTTATACGATGAACTAACAAAAATTCTTCAAGGCAAGCAATTGACGCCTCATTTTCAGCCCATTGTTTCTTTATCTAAAAAGAAAATCATGGGTTACGAGGCTTTAATCCGCGGCCCTTCCGATAGTCCGCTGCACAGTCCGTTTAATTTGTTCGACACGGCCGAGCGTTTCGATTTAAGTACAAAACTCGAATACATCTGCCGGGAAGTCACTATAAAACGCTATGCGGACTTGAATGTTAAGGAGAAGCTGTTTATTAACGTAAGTCCGGCCGTACTGTTGCAACCGGATTTTAAAAAAGGAGAAACGCTGAAGCTTCTGGATCAATTCGGCGTCGATCCCCGTTCTGTGGTGATCGAGTTGACGGAACATCAACCCACTGACGATTTTCAATTAATGCGTGAAGCAATCATCCATTATAGAAAGATGGGTTTTGAAATAGCCATTGATGACCTAGGCGCGGGCTATTCAGGTTTAAGGCTCTGGTCGGAATTGCAGCCTGAATACGTAAAAATAGACATGCACTTTATACAAGGCATCCATAGCGATCCGATCAAACTTAACTTTGTTCGCTCCATTCAAAATATTGCCAGCTCTCTTAACTGCAATGTTATTGCTGAAGGCATCGAAACAGAAGATGAATTTAAAGTCGTGGAGCAACTTGGCATTACTCATGCGCAAGGCTATTACTTTGCCCGGCCGACAGCCGTTCCTTTGGAAAAAGTCGACCAGTCATTATTTATCATCAGTCCCCAAGCCAATCAATTTAACGCGACCAAAGCGGTGCATATCGCTAAATTTATAACGCCTGTTTCATCGGAAACCGCTATCGGCGAAGTCATGAATTTATTCCATCATGACAGCGATTTAACCATTCTGCCGTTGGTTGATAACAATGTCGCGGCAGGCATTATTTTTCGCGACCATTTCCTATTCAAGCTGTTTTCAAGCCGCTACGGCATTGAGCTGTATGGAAGGAAACCGATAAAAACCTTCATAGAGAAAGCGCCGTTAAGTTTCGATCAAAACACCGCCATAGAATCAGTCAGTAAACAACTGACATCAACCATGCGCGACGATCAGGCTTTTATCATTACCAATGACGGGGAATATGCAGGCATAGGCACGATACTGAAATTACTTGAAGAAATCACCCGCCAGCAAATCCACAATGCCAAACATGCTAATCCATTGACCTTATTGCCGGGTAGCGTCCCGATCAATGACCAGATCGATCAATTGTTGGCAAGCAACGTACCCTTTAGTTTCGGTTATTTCGATCTGGATCACTTCAAACCCTTTAACGACGTTTACGGCTACAGTGCGGGCGACGATATTATTAAAGCCGTTGCCAATACGCTGACCCAGCACATTTCCGCCGATAGCGGTCTGGTCGGTCATATCGGCGGGGATGACTTTATCGTTATTTTTACCGGTAATGACTGGTTACAGTGCTGTGAAAATATTTTAAACGACTTTAAAAAAGCCGTTCCGCACTATTACAAAGATGAAGACATAAAAACCGGCGGCATTTATACTGACAACAGAGCGGGAGAAAAATGTTTTTTTCCTTTGATAAGCCTGTCAGTCGGGCTGGTGGATTCGGATTCGACTTGCCAGTGCCACTCTCATGTCGATATAGCCGATTTGGCAGCCGAAGCCAAAAAACAGGCTAAAAAAATCGACGGGAACAGTTTCTTTATTAATCATCGCGTAGCAACAAAAAAACGGGAAAGCCTTCAACAATCCTTTACGCATAAATCAGTTGCAAAGCTGCATGCCGTTAATTAACTTCTAACAACAGATACCCGGCTACTTTCCATGCCGAAACCCTCATCGTTATGCACACGTATTTTAAAGCGCGTCATCTCGACAGATATGACGCGTTACTGAGATGCGTGTCTATAAAGAAACCCAGTGTCGAAAGCTGGGAACCGGGGAATAACAACTACAAAGGCTCTTAAAATGTTTGGTTACATCAGTTTCAAAGTTCGCATACTGCTTGGTTTTCTTGCCGTCATCGGTTTAATGACAGGTATTGTTGCAGTCGGCTTGTTTAATTTTTCGCAGACTCAGCGCGACGTGGCAAAAGTGGACGGCACTTTTCTGCCCAATGCGCTGCTGGCAGAGCGAATGGCGGTTTATACCGTGCAAGTGCAACAACTTCTGACTCAAGCGTCAATCAGCCAGGACCCAGACAGTTTCCAGGATGCGCAGCGGGCTGCCGAAGATTTTAAACAAGGCATTGCGCAGTTCCGCGAGCGCTTGACCGGTGAAAACGCGGCACAAATAACAACAGAATTGGCCGCTGTTAAGAACGGCCATGTCGCGACGCTGAACAACGTCGCTTCGCCGGTCGTAAAAATGACTGAATTAGCAGCGCTTGAAACCGCATTCGACTGGTATTACAGCGAAGGTAAACGCATGACCTCGGTTTACGCGACCGAGGGCGTCGAGGCCGGTAATTCGGTCATGAAAGATTTTAATAAATTGGCGAAGAATTTACGGACACAGTTGAATCGAATTAAAAATCAGGGGGTGAACGACGCAAAAAATAACGCCCACGCCATCACCGAATCGACCCGGCACGCGTCAATGATCATGTTGGTCATATCCGCTATCGGTATCGGTCTGGGATTAGGCATCGCTCTCTACTTAACACGTTATTTGGACAAGCGATTGGGCATTGATCCTTATTTTGCGAAAGGCATTGCAATGGAAATCGCCGAAGGCAATTTAACGCGGGATATTCAGGTTAATGAGAAAGACACCAGCAGTTTGCTGTATGGCATGAAGCACATGCAACAACAATTGCTGGCGCGCATAACGGCAGAACGCAAAGCGGCGGACGAAACCCTCCGGGTCAAAATTGCGCTGGATAACGTCAGCACCGGGGTCATGATTGCCGATAACGACCGCAACATTATTTATGTTAATCGGGAAGTGATCGCTATGCTCGGCAAGGCCGACATGGAAGCCGGTCGGCAATTATCAACGTTCTCGGCTGATAATCCGGTCGGCGCGAATATGGATGATTTTCACCAAAATCCTGCGCATCAGGCCAAAATACTCAGCTCCTTAACCGGCAACTATGAAGCGTCGGTGATGGTGGGCGGCCGTTCGATGGTAGTGATCGCCAGCCCGGTCATCAACGAGCAAGGTCAACGGCTGGGCACGGTGGCGGAATGGCATGACCGCACCGATGAGGTCATCGCGGAGAATGAAGTCGCCGGCATTGTGGAAGCCGCGGCCAGAGGCGATTTCAGCATGCGTTTGAATCTGGACGGCAAGGAAGGTTTTTTACGTCATTTGGGCGTCGATATTAACCGGCTCATGCAAACCAGCGAAACCAGCCTCAATGAAGTCGTGCGGGTGTTGGGCGCGTTGTCTCGCGGCGATTTGACCGAAACCATCGACAACGACTATTCCGGCATCTTTGGCAGGCTTAAAAATGACTCCAATACCACGGTCGAAAAGCTTAAAGATATTATCAGTCAAATCAAGGATGCCACCGACAGCATTAACACCGGAACTAAAGAAATCGCTTCAGGCAATAATGATTTGTCGCATCGCACCGAACAGCAAGCCGCCAGTTTGGAGCAAACCGCAGCCAGCATGGAACAGTTGATTTCCGCCGTGCAGCATAATGCAGCAAACGCCCGGCAGGCTGACCGGCTCGCCGTCGATGCATCCGACATCGCGGGCAAAGGCGTTGCCGTGGTCGGTCAAGTCGTTATGACCATGGATGAGATCAATGAGTCGTCGCGCAAAATCGGGGATATTATCTCGGTGATCGACGATATTGCCTTCCAGACTAACATTCTCGCGCTCAATGCCGCGGTAGAGGCGGCCCGCGCCGGCGAACAAGGCCGGGGCTTTGCCGTGGTGGCCGTGGAGGTGCGTAATCTTGCGCAACGCGCGGCAACGGCTGCCGGAGAAATTAAAGACTTGATTAGCGATTCGGTCAACAGGGTCTCAGAAGGCAGTAAGTTGGTTAGCCAGGCAGGGCTGACTATGGAAGAAATTGTCGCCTCCATCCGTGGCGTGACCGATATGATGGCCGAAATCACCGCCGCCTCGGCTGAACAAAGTTCCGGCATTGAGCAAGTTAATCAAGCCATCACCGAAATGGACGATGTAACCCAACAAAATGCCGCCTTGGTCGAGCAAGCCGCGGCCGCGGCGGAGTCGTTAGAAGAGCAAGCGCAAAACCTGGTAGTCGCGGTGAGCAGTTTTAAGGTGGATGACAGTGCTCGGTTTATTCCGCATTTGACGCTACCCGCAGCCCAGCATAAAAAGCTGCGGGCGCCGGCCGCTTCCGACGACTGGGAAGAGTTTTAGGGCAATTTTATCGGCGTTGCCGGGGATAGCATGAGCGCGATAATCCAGTATACTTTGTAGTGACAATACGATGAATGAGTAGGAGGATTTATGAAGCGCGCAATTTTATTGACGGTACTGCTGGTCTTGAACGGTTTTGCAATCACCGGTTGCGAGCAAGAGAAAAAAACCGCAAAAGCGAGTCTGTCCGTAGTCAAAAAATATGCTCAAGCGACTGTTTTGGAAGGCGTGGTCAGCAATGATAAGGGCTTGATTAAAACCGGCATGGTCGAAGCGACCGATGAAAACGGTCATTCAATTGTTCATGCGGTTGTGGATAATGGGCATTACCGCGTGGATGTTCCAGCCAATACGGTTTTACCGATTTTGCTGACGTTTGTTTCCGAGCCGGGCGCGGAGAAATTAGTCGCCGCCGTCATTCATGACACGATTACCCAATATGAGATTAATCCATCAACCACGGCGATAGCTAAAGCGGCAAAAGCGATGGGCGGATATACCCATGCCAATATGACCCGCGCGGCGGCAGACACGATACATACTCCCGATGCCAATAAAACCACAACCGGTTGGCGCGGCGATCCAACTACGCAATACGGCGGTTGGCATTAAGGATTCTTTCTCTTAGGGTTCCCGCGAGCTTACACATAGGTATCTCGAGGATGGCGTCATGCAGGCCTTCCAGGCCTTCCAGGTTTTAAAACCTGGAAGGCCTAACTTACAACGATTCGAGCGGAGCAACATGGCCCCGTCCGGTTTGGTTTGAAAGTTACCGTATGTTCAGGACAGGTAACTATTTCCGGTGCGACGCGCTATTTAAGTAAAGCGATAGGCGGCAAGAATTACTCTTATGGGGGGCATATTATTTAACTGACGGCGCTTTAAATTCAATGGATTGCATCATGCCGGCATCTTCATGAGCCAGAATGTGGCAGTGAAGCACGGATACGCCATCAGCAAGCGGGGCGCCCAGTACGTCTTCATTGCGAATATAAAGCTCAACCGGTTTGTCTGGCGAAACCAGCGCGGTATCCAGCCAAACAGTTTCCGGGTTTCCATCAGGCCCGCTCCGCGTTGTCTGAAACGGATTAACGTGGATATGAAAAGGATGGCTGAATTTATTGGTTGAAACCTTCCATTTTTGTACTTCACCTATTGGCATAGGTCTTGGTGGTTCTGCTTTATTCCAGGTGACGCCATCGACACAATCCGTTCCCTCGTTGCAAACGTCAGCGCCCACCATCAATGTTGCAGTTTGCGTTGCCGGCGCATCGGTCGTGGGAATATCGACTTGGCTTTTCAATGTTGCCATGTCTGCCGTAGTTGGCAGTGTCATGGGTTTGGCATCGCCTTTCACTACCAGCGTCGCCAAGATTTGGTCGGTTTCGTCATCTGCGGTGGCCAAGTCTATTAATTTATAGGAGCATTCCGCTTTGCCACAAGCCTGTGCCTGGATCAAAACGTCGCTACGGTTGCCCGAATTCAATACCACGGCCTGACTGGGTTGACCGATTTGAGTGGCGGCTTTCCAAGTGTCGATGGTGCCTGTATACATGCCGTCCAAGGCGATTTCATTCAAATCGTGTCCTTCTAAGACAAGGTTCAATTGGTGAAAAGAGCCGTCGCCATCGATAAACCGCCAGCGCTGAACTTCACCGGGTTGCATGGTTAACACGGGCTGACTTTGACCGTTGATGAGTACGGGGATGCTGTCAGTGCTAACGGCCTTTCCGCTGGCTGTGATTCTTGCTCTGAGCGGTTGTCCAATCGCATCATTAACCTGGATCTGTTGAAACACGAAAATCTTTTCTTGTGCGTCTTTAAGCGATTGCGGCAGTTTAGCCGGGTCATCTTCGACGATTAAGGCGCCGGTCATGCCGTTTGCGACTTGGATGGCGGTATTGCCATGCCAGTGCGGATGATACCACTGGGTTCCCGTCCATTGGTTAGTAGGAACGAGGATATGGTAATAATCGCCGCTGGTGCCTCCATTCGGTTGGATAACGGCAAGAGGATTATCCTGAGGCGCTTTGGGGGAGGCGTGTAAACCGTGGGTATGCAGATTGGTCTTCTCGTCCTTCGAGAACTTGGATGATAGGTTATTGGTTAAATTGACATTTAACGTTTGACCTGGGGCTATGCGCATGGTCGGTCCAACCAATTTGCCATTGTAGGTGCGAAAGGCATAGTCCTTATCGTTGTAGGTGAATACCTTAGGGGCTACAATCAGGCTTATTGCCCCTGCGCCGGCTTCATCGGGTTCTTGAAAAGGTTGTCTTATGGGGATAGGTATTCCCGTAGGATTAGGGGTGCTTAATACCGAATGCGCATGCTTTGGGGGCGCTGATAAAGCGACGCTAGAGTTGAAGCACAATAGGGCGTTAATGCTTAAAGCTAACATTTTATTCATAACGACTATCCTTTATTTTTTATTTTAAATTGCATCAAAAGTATTAAGAGAACATATTTATACGGAAATTTGAGTTGAAATCTGCGCTCAAATAAACGGTAAAGATCATGCGACTGCTAATGCTTACGTCGATTCCTGTTGTTCTATCCCTCTTAGTTGTATATCTAACAAGGCTTATAAAACAACTTGGTAATGGCTTCTATATATCGAAAATCTGGACAGGAATCGATCATAGTGTACACGTAATTTTGAAAAATAAATTGATTTAGTGCGTTAGAGTTAAGGCGGTTAACAATGCTTGGAAATAGATTTCGGATAAGACAGCAAGTCTATTATTTTGATTTTCAATGACAGTAAAACGTTTTTCAAGCATTGCAGACCCCAGAACAAACTGAAAAGGTTTAATTAGGCGGATGCCTCTAAAGGCCGCAGTCTTCTTTGCAAAAGAGCTTTAATAAAATACGGATTGATTCGCGGCTGACAGAAGATTTTTTCCAGTAGACGTACTCGGAAAAACCGCTCTTTCAGTAGCATCCCGGCAGGTTTTTGGTGGCTTTATGCGTAATAAGGCGAAAGATGTTTTTTAGCCCGGAAGAGAGTATTATCCGAATTCACCTAAAAATAATAATACACATATAACATAAAGATGAGGAGGGGTCATGGGTGGAGTTACTGAACTGTTCGTAGTTATGATACTTATTGCGGCGTTTGCGTTTGCGCCGTTAGGCTATTTTATTTACAGATTTACCAAAGCTGGCGACAAACCCTTCGGTGAAATTGAGCCGCATGGCGATAGTCCGTCGGCGGTAAACGATTTTGCAGAAAAAGCGATTAAGTTCGTTCAGGATAAGCTGGCTAAAAAGTAATAATATGTTTGTTGATGAGCCTCCAGGTGAATCGCATTACCTGGAGGCTTCTCTATCACGCGCCGCAGGTCGGGCAGTTAGGGTTTTTCCTCAGTTTCATCGTATTCCATTCCATCGTTAAGCCATCCAGCAGTAATAACCGTCCGGTTAAAGCTTCCCCGATATTCATGATCAGCTTCATCGCTTCCAATGCCTGAACGCTGCCGACTATGCCGGTGATAGGGGCTACGACCCCGTTTGTGGCGCAATTTTGCAGTTCTTCGCCGTCGCTGTTATACAGGCAGTTGTAGCACGGGCTGTTGTTTTTACCCGGCGTAAATACCGTCACCTGGCCTTCAAAGCGGATTGCCGCGCCTGAAACCAGCGGCGTTTGCTGCTTGACGCAGGCGTTATTGATCGCAAAGCGCGTTGAGAAATTATCGCTACAGTCCAAAACCACGTCTGCTCGCATTACTTCAGATTCAAGTTGCTCACCTTCCAGTCTTTGTTTGACCGCTCTGATCCGGACCTCGGGATTTAGTTGATTAAGCGTTTGGCGGGTTGAAATTACTTTATCAGTCCCAATATCGGGGGTGTGGTGAGTAATTTGCCTTTGCAAATTGGATAAGTCCACGACGTCATTATCGTAAATGGCGATATTGCCGACCCCGGCCGCCGCAAGGTAAATGGCCGCGGGGGAGCCGAGTCCCCCTGCGCCGACAATCAGTACGCTGGCAGCGAGAAGTTTTTGTTGCCCCTCAATATCGATTTGAGGAAGCATGATTTGGCGGCTATAGCGTAATAGTTGGTTGTCATTCATAAGTCATGTTGATGCGGTATTGTGAAAAGGGATGATGCCAAAGAACGGGGTAGACTGCAAAAACTGATTATTGTTGGCACTCTGCTACGGTGAGTGCTAAAATTTAAAACTGAATTTAACCTGTAATTTTAATGTTTAGGAGATATTGATGAAAATACGTCCGTTACACGACAGAGTGATAGTCAAACGCGTTGAAGAAGAAACTACAACTCCAGGCGGCATCGTATTGCCGGGTTCTGCTGCTGAAAAACCAAGCCAAGGCGTGGTTTTGGCGGTAGGTAATGGCAAACAACTGGACAATGGCACCGTACGCGCTTTGGAAGTTAAAGTTGGCGATAAAGTGCTGTTTGGCAAATATGCCGGCAACGAAGTTAAAGTTGATGGCGACGAGCTCATCGTTATGCGTGAAGAAGACATCATGGGCGTTTTAGGTTAAGCCTGAATACGCCAATCACATTTACATACAAATTATTTTAAGGAATAAAAATGGCAGCAAAAGACGTATTATTCGGTGATGACGCTCGTGTCCGTATGGCGCGCGGCGTTAATATTTTAGCAAACGCAGTGAAGGTGACTTTAGGTCCTAAAGGCCGTAACGCGATTTTGGACAAAAGCTTCGGCGCACCAACCATCACTAAAGACGGTGTATCGGTTGCAAAAGAAATCGAATTAAAAGACAAATTCGAAAACATGGGCGCACAAATGGTTAAAGAAGTGGCTTCGCACACTTCCGACGTGGCCGGTGACGGTACAACAACCGCAACCGTATTGGCGCAATCTATCGTCAACGAAGGCTTGAAAGCCGTTGCAGCGGGCATGAACCCCATGGATTTAAAACGCGGCATCGATTTAGCCGTATCTAAAGCGGTTGATGCGATTGTAGCTTCCGCTACGCCTTGTATTGATAACAAAGCGATTGCTCAAGTAGGCACCATCTCTGCAAACTCCGACGAATCTGTCGGCAAAATCATTGCCGAAGCAATGGAAAAAGTCGGCAAAGAAGGCGTTATCACTGTTGAAGAAGGTTCAGGCCTGGACAACCAGCTGGACGTTGTTGAAGGTATGCAGTTCGACCGCGGTTACCTGTCGCCTTACTTCATCAACAAACAAGAAAACATGAGCGTCGAATTAGACGATCCATTGATTCTGATTTACGACAAGAAAATCTCCAATATCCGCGACATGCTGCCAACGTTGGAAGGCGTTGCTAAAGCCGGTCGTCCTTTATTGATCGTTGCAGAAGATGTCGAAGGCGAAGCCTTGGCAACGTTGGTTGTTAACACCATTCGCGGCATCGTTAAAGTTGCAGCGGTTAAAGCGCCTGGTTTCGGCGATCGTCGTAAAGCCATGTTGGAAGACATCGCGGTGCTGACTGGCGGCGTGGTTATTTCCGAAGAAGTCGGTTTGAGCCTGGAAAAAGCTGAATTGTCACAATTGGGTACAGCCAAAAAAGTACAAATCACCAAAGAAAACACCACGATTATTGATGGTGCAGGTTCTGAAGAACAAATCAAAGCCCGTGTTGCGCAAATTCGCGCACAAGCGGACGATGCGACTTCTGACTATGACAAAGAAAAGCTGCAAGAGCGTCTGGCTAAATTAGCCGGTGGTGTTGCTGTTATTAAAGTCGGCGCTGCCACTGAAATCGAAATGAAAGAAAAGAAAGCCCGCGTGGAAGATGCATTGCATTCAACACGCGCAGCGGTTGAAGAAGGCGTTGTTGCTGGCGGCGGTTCAGCACTGGTTCGCGCTATTTCCGCGCTGGATAAACTGGAAGGCATTAACCACGACCAAACAGTCGGCATCAATATCCTGCGTCGTGCAATGGAAGAGCCTTTGCGTCAAATCGTTTCTAATGCCGGCGACGAGCCTTCAGTCGTATTCAACGAAGTGCAAAAAGGTACCGGCAACTTCGGTTACAACGCAGCAACCGGCCAATACGGCGACATGATCGAAATGGGAATTTTAGACCCTGCGAAAGTAACCCGTACTGCGCTGCAAAATGCAGCTTCTGTAGCAGGCTTGATGCTGACTACTGAAGTGATGATTGCCGATGCGCCTAGCGAAGATAAAGGCGGTCATGGCGGCCATGATATGGGCGGCATGGGCGGTATGGGTGGCATGGGCGGCATGATGTAATCTTGCTGCCTTAAAGCCCCGTCGCTTTAAGTGAAATGAAAGCCCCGGTTGTTCTTGAAACAACCGGGGCTTTTTTATGGTGGCAACCGACTGGAAGTTATCGGTATTTGTTTTAGACTGTGCTAAATTAAAACAACCAAAACCGTGAAGCAGTCGGTAAAGCCTGAGCAAGCGTCCCGTATATAGATAACGCCGCGGGTAAAAAGGGACGCAAAATTCCCACCCTCTTCGGGAAAAGGCTGTTCAGATGTGGCTTTATCGGCTTCAATGTTTAGAGCAGACAGGTCCGCCAAGTGCATTTGACTCAATTTAACAGCTGACTACAGTAATTAAGAACGACTCATGGACATTACCAGAAAAATTCGTATCGGCGACCTGCTGGTTCAAAACCAGATTATTACTCAGGAACAACTCGTATCGGCACTCGCCGAGCAAAAGAAAACCGGGAGGCAACTGGGGCGAACCCTGATTAATTTAAACTTTATTGCTGAAACGGAACTGCTTAGTTTTCTGTCGCAGCAATTAAAAATCCCGTTTTTAGACATTTCACAATATCCCCACAAACCTGAAATTATCAAGCGATTGTCCGAGGCGCTAGCACGGCGTTTCCGTGTCTTGCTGTTGGAATATAATGAATTCGATGTTCTATTGGCGATGGCGGATCCTACCGACTTGATGGGGCTGGATGAATTAACCCGTGTTTTGAAAAAAACCATTCGCCCGGTTGTAGTCAGAGAGTCGGATTTGTTACTGGCGATAGACCAGTATTACCGGCGTACCGATGAAATCGATAATCTGGCCGAGCAATTGCGTAGCGATATGTCCGGCGATGATGATATTGATCTCAATTTACTATTGACTTCGACCGATGCAGCCGATGCCCCTGTTGTAAAACTGCTGAAATCAGTATTCGAAGATGCTGTAAAGGCGCGGGTTTCCGATATTCATATAGAGCCGCAAGAGCATAAACTGTATATCCGTTTTCGCGTTGACGGCGTACTGCATCAGCTAACTGAAGCCGACCTGAAAATTTCCACTGCGCTGGTATTGCGGCTCAAATTGATGTCCGGCCTGGACATCTCCGAAAAACGTTTGCCGCAAGATGGCCGCTTTCAGATCAAAGTGCGTCAACAGTCTGTAGATGTGCGTATATCGACCATGCCGACCATCTACGGCGAGTCCGTGGTCATGCGTTTACTGATCCAGAATGCCGAAGGGTTTTCTCTGGAAAAACTGGGGATGCCGCCCGAGATGCTGGCGCGTTTTCGCAAGCTGCTGCATCGCCCGGATGGCATGATATTGGTTACCGGTCCCACCGGTAGCGGTAAAACCACCACCCTTTATGCCGCGCTCAGCGAACTCAACTCCACTGCCAACAAAATCATCACGGTGGAAGATCCGGTCGAATACCGTTTGCCCGGCATTAACCAGGTGCAAGTCAACGATAAGATCGATCTCGACTTCGCCAGAGTGTTGCGCTCCGCCCTGCGTCAGGATCCGGATATCGTTTTGGTGGGCGAAATGCGCGATCATGAAACCGCCCAAATTGGCTTGCGCGCCGCAATGACCGGCCATTTAGTGTTATCGACGCTGCACACCAACGACGCGGTCAGTTCGCCCATTCGTCTGATCGATATGGGCGTTCCCCGTTTTATGGTCGCCATGTCCTTGTTGGCCGTTATTGCCCAGCGACTGTTGCGGGTGGTTTGCGCGAGTTGTATTCAGCCGGTCATACTGGAACCCTTCGAACAGACCTGGCTCAAACTTGAATTGGGCGATACCCTGGATCAGCACAGCTTTGTTCGGGGCAGGGGCTGCACCCAGTGTAACGGCACCGGCTACCAAGGTCGAGTAGGTATTTACGAGCTGCTGGAAATGAATACCAATCTTAGCGATGCGGCCAATAATCATGACACCCATGTTTTTATCAAACTGGCACGTCAACAAATGGCAGGAAAGACCCTGCGCAGCAATGCGGTAGCGATGGTTGTTGCCAAGCGCACTACGGTTGCAGAAGCGATGCGTATCAGCAATCAGTTTGAATAGTTATTTAAATAAGGCACAAGGCGAAGGGCGAAAGATGAGCTTTGAATTAACAAATATTTTTCCGAACAACGTCAAATTTTTATCTTCGCTCTCGGCATGGTTTAATACTTCGAAGTAGCCATTGTCTTTTGCCGTTATTTTTTAACTTTGAACCTTTAATTCCCATGCCCTTCTTCTCATACAAAGGCCGTAATAACAACGGCGAGCTGGTAAAAGGCGTCTTGGAGACCATTGACCGCAGCGCGCTGGCAAAACACCTGTTTAGCGTCAATATTACGCCGATCGAAATTCTCCCTGCCTCAGCGCCTTCTGTCGAGAATAAGCTGTCTATCAATCTGTTTGAAGAACGCATCGAACCGATTGATATTATGATGTTCAGCCGGCAGATGTATACGTTGCTCAAAGCCGGTATTCCTATCATGAGCGCGTTGAGCGGCCTGATGTCGTCGACCAAAAACAAGGCCTTTGTTAAGGTGATAGGCGAAATTCGCGCAAGCCTTGATAGCGGTCGTGAATTGTCCGCCGCACTCAACTTGCACCCGAAAGTGTTTAACGGTTTTTATGTTAGTATGGTAAGAGTCGGCGAAACTACAGGAATGTTGGACAAGGTATTTATGCGGCTGTTTGATCACATCGAATTTGAAAAATTTATGCGCGAGCAGATCAAAGCGGCTTTGCGCTATCCTACATTTGTCATGGTTGCGATGGCCGTGGCGATTGTCGTTATTAACATATTTGTTATCCCTGCATTTGCTAAAGTGTTTGAAGGCTTGGGGGCGGAGCTGCCCTTAATGACGCGCATTTTATTGAACAGTTCTAATTTTATGGTGACCTCGTGGCCATATTTGTTGGCAGGTCTCGCTGGGAGCATATATATGTTGCGCTCATATATCGCATCGGATAAAGGCCGGTATCAATGGGACGGCCTTAAATTAAGAAGTCCTATTGCCGGGCCTATTATCAGCAAAGCAACCTTGGCGCGCTTTGCCAGGAGCTTTGCCTTGTCCAGTAAAAGCGGAGTACCCATCATGAGTACGTTAAACCTGGTGGCGCAAACCGTCGATAACGATTTTATCGCGCACAAGGTGGAACAAATGCGCGCCGGCGTTGAACGCGGCGAGTCCATTCTGCGCACGGCAGCCAATACCGGGGTTTTTAGTCCGTTGGTGTTGCAAATGATTGCTGTCGGCGAAGAATCGGGCGCATTGGATGATTTAATGGAAGAAATTGCCGATATGTATCAGCGCGATGTCGAATACGAAATTAAAACCTTGAGCGCCAAAATCGAGCCGATTATGATCTTGTTTTTGGGCGTGCTTGTGCTTATTTTGGCCTTGGGTATTTTCCTGCCCATCTGGGATCTTGGCAAAGCGTCGATGCATAAATAATCATGTCGTTAAATATTTTCAATTTTGCAGTCTCAAGACTTTTCAATTTTGCAATCTCCAACGGTATTATCGCCATACTGGTATTCACTATGCTGTCTAATATTAACCGGACGCAAAGCCAGGTTGAAGTGTCAATGATGGAAACCGACGTGGCCAACATGCGCTGGGAACTACGCGAGTTGTGGGCTCACCGCACTGCGACCGGGCAATCGATTGCCGGTAGCGATATAGATGACGCCAATCCGTTAAGCCTGGTGAATGAACGGCCGAAAAACTATAGCGGCGAGTATGCGGAAACACCGCCGGGGGCTGAATCCGTCTGGTATTTTGATACTAAAGCCAAGCGGCTGGTTTACGTTTTCAAAGACGGTCGTCAAGTCCGTTATCGATTGACCGGAACCGTCAAACTTGACCGGGCTTCATTGGGAGCGATGGGGGGCATAGATTTATTGCTTGAGTAATTAAGGATATGGTCGGTAATAACTTCCCGAGGCATAAACTCATCGTTCCCACGCAGCGCGTCACTGCCATTAAGTTAAGCGGTGTAGGAGCGAGCCGTGCCCGCGATGATGGCGCTATAACTCTGCAATCGCTGTTGCAATATCGCGGGCGCGGCCCGCTCCTACGGAGTGTCGATGTGCTTAACTTAATGGCAGTGACGCAGCGCGTGGAACCCTAAGCGGAAGTTATTATTGATGGAGTCCTATAAGGCGAGCGCAATCCACTCGGACTAATATGAAAAATCTTAGTATTACAATTTAGCGAAAGCGCAAACTAGTGCTAGAATTAAAACTGTGACCCGCTAGGCACATAGTAAAAATCTTTAATGACAACAACAAACTGTGCGAATGCAATTAAAAAAAATGAATAAATCAAAAGGCTTCACCCTGATTGAGTTGATCGTCGTCATCGTTATTCTGGCCGTTTTGGCTGCCGTGGCATTGCCTCGGTTGACCAATTTGCAGCTTGATGCCCGTATTGCCAAACTTAATGCGGCGCGCGGCAGCGTTGCAGCAAGTTCGGCGATGGTTCATGCCACCTTGTTTGCGCGCAACGGCAGAGCCGATACCACGACATGTCCTGCCGGCGGCGGCACGGCTAATAACAACTCTACCGGCGCCGGCACCCTGTGTAGCGAGGCCGGTATTATTAACCTGGTTAACGGTTATCCCGCGGCTGCCTCAATCGGCACAACCGGCATACTGACCGCCGCAGGCCTGACCACTGTATTTAACCCAAGCCAGACCGAATTGCAGGCGGAAGGCTATGACTACAGCACGTCAGGATCGGTGGCGACTTTTCAGGTGCGTGGCGGCAGTTCCTCCAGCACTTGCTCATTTACCTATACCGAACCTGTTGCCAATGCCGCTCCCATTATCAGCATTATTACCACGACAGGTTGTTAGCTGTACTCCCCTCGGCAATTGCTGAGAGGGTTGGGTGGCGGGTAAACCCGAATTTATACTGAATGCTATGGATATATTGAATCAAATTCTGCTGCAATCTTCGCTGATGTTTTTTTGGGGCGGCAGTATCGTGGGTATTTTGGTGGGGGTAGCAATGTTGCTCAAGCCTGAACAGTTGATGCGTTTGAATCAACAGGTTTCCCGCTGGATTTGCACTGAAAAAATCGCCGTGACGTTTGATTGTCGGCGACGGGTAGAGCCTTTTATCTATCGGTATCATCGATTGATGGGCGCGGCTGTGCTGATCGGGGCTGTGTTTACATTGCACGCTTTTATGTTTCGCTACAATCTCAGATTTATTTCAACCTTGATACCGAAGAACTACTGGTGGTTGTCGGATGCCCTGGTCACAATGCTGCTGATAGGTAGCGTGCTTGCAGCGCTAATCGGCGGCATCGTGCTGACCAAGCCTAGCCTGCTGCGCGATATTGAGACATCGGCCAATCGCTGGATTGACACCGAACAGGCGTCGTCCTGGATCAACAGCAAACATTATTTTATCGAACGGTTCTTTTTTCGCTATCACCGGTTTTTCGGTGCATTGATCCTGATCGCCAGTCTGTATGTCCTTGTCGCGCTCAGGTATTATTTATTTTGTGGGGCAGGAGGCTGGGAAAATTTGTAAATTTTCATTTATTGCGCTATTCTAACACACAGAGCTGAGGCTCTAAGGTTATGGGCTGCGGCCCTAATTAAACTATTAATGATAAAGAGATAATTATGAACACACAATTTAGACAAGCTCAATCCGGTTTTACTTTAATAGAACTGGTCGTTGTTATCGTAATCTTGGGTATTCTGGCGGCTACTGCGTTACCGAAATTGCAATCGCTAGATGCAGATGCCAAGTATGCTGTGTTAGACGGGGCGGTTGCCGCAATTCAATCGGCGGCTGCAATTACCTATGCCAAACAAAAATCCGCCCAAACATTTGCAACTATAGAGGCTCAAGTTATTTTGCCGACTGGCGTAACCATTTCAACATCAGCATGCAGTGGAGCAGTTACTTATACTAGTGGATCTTTGACTAAAAGCTTTACTATTGATTCTTCTGTTTGTTCTGGATAATGGCTAAACGGTCTTGATATTCGTTTCAGACCAAAAAAGGGCGTTCGCGCCCTTTTTTGTCTTTATCGCATTGGTCTGCCTATTGCAGGCGTCGCGCGAACTCACGTTTTTTTTCTGGTGGTTGGGCTTATGCATATTGGTAGCATTGGCTCGGGTACGACAAGATCGCTCTTGCTCCCTGTCATGGGTTAGCGCAGCATTAACCGGGTTTTGCATGCTGCTACTCATCAATGCGCTGTATCTCAATCCCGCATACCATGCCGAAGGTATTTATTTACCCGCAACTCTATTGTTTGCTTTCTTGGCTGCTTCGTACCACCCGGTCTGGCTGATTCAAACAGGTTTTAAGATATTTTGTGCAGTTATCGCCCTGATTGCTGTTTGGGCTCTGGTGCAATGGCTGACCGGCAGTGGGTTTCTTGAAGAAAGGAGCTTTCTTGAGTTAATAGGCTTTCGCTCCTTGGCGCTGTTTGCAAGCCCTAACACCTTGGCGACAGCTCTTAATCTAGGCATGATGCCGGTTCTTGGCTTTTATCTGCTGGGGCGGGGTGGGCGCGGCGTGTATGGGTTGACGCTGTTGCTGTTTGCGGCGTTGCTGGCAACTCAAAGCCGCGGCGGCTACTTAGGTCTGCTGTCAGGCGTTTTGTTTTTTGTGACTTTTGTCGGACAAGCTTCAGTCGTTGCAGAATGGCGGCGTTACCGCGCAGTAGCGGTCGGGTTTCTCGCTGTTTTGGCGTTTTTTAAATTTTATGCTTGGCTGGGGTTGGCTAGCTGGAGTATGGATGCAGTTTTTGCCACGCTCAGTCATGGCGATTCCTCACACCGTTGGGAAATTTACCAGTTCACTTGGCGCGGATTGACAGAACATCTGTGGCTGGGGATCGGTTATTTTAACTTCGGCTATTATTTTGAAGCTCATAAAGTGCCGCCATACCTGGATAAGCGCGTGTTTTTCGTTCACAACGACTACCTGCAATTTGCGTTGGAAACAGGCCTGTTGGGCTTGAGTTTGTTTTTGTTGCTGATTATTACTGTGTATGGACAGCTGTTCAAATTCCGTCAGCAAGCTATGTCCGAGCGACGCTTGCCGCTTATCCTGTCGGCAGCGGCGATTACCTCCATGTTGGCTCACGCGTTGGTAGACTATCCGTTTTATATTCCGGTGTTGCTGGCTGTTTTTGGCGCTTATCTGGGCATTATCAACCAGTGTTTTGTTGACATGGGTGCAAGGTATTTGCAGTTGCCGAAAATACCGGTTCGACAGTTTTTAGGCTTGAACTCGGGTTTTATTGGCAATGTGTTAGTGATTGGCTTGGCACTATGGTTCGGATTACCGGCTTTTGCCTCCGCTTCCGCTGACTTTGGCCTATATCGACTGCTGCACGGCGATGCGCAGAACGGCTTGTATTGGCATGGTGTTGCGCGGCTTTTGCAGCCGAGTGAAGCTGGTTATTACTGGCGGGAGGGCGTCATCTTACGGGATCTTGGCGTTACTCAGAGCAGGCCTGAGCTGGTGGAGAAAAGTAACGTTGTTTTTAGCCAAGGACTTGAAGTTAACCCTTTTGAAGTCAATAATTTGCTGGAGAAAACAGCCCTGCATCGCCAATACAGAACAATGCTGAAACAACCGGCTTCACATCGGGACATTATGAGCTGGATCGATTACGTCAAAAGTCGGCAACCGCATTCGGATCCGGCCCAAATGGAATACGTGCGTTGTCTGGATTTTGTAGGAGAGCACGGCAAAGCCATTGAGCAAGCCAAGATACTGAAGGATAGACGGCCGCAATCCAAACCGGTACAAAAACTGTTGGAATCGGTGTCGCATGAGTAAGCAGTGCAACGGCTTTTCATTTATAGAATTGATCTTAATCATAGTGATTATGGGCATACTGACAGCCTATGCCGCGCCTCGGCTTAACTTTGCCGGTCATGCGGCCAGCGACTATGCAGAGGTAGTCAAATCTTCACTTAGACTGGCGCAGAAACTGGCTATTGCTCATCGGACGACGCATGCAATAACTTTCCCGGTTAATCCTTGTAACGGCTCTTCTGTAAATGGACTGCGAGTAACCGGTGAGCAATGCGATCCTTTGCCGAACGGTGTCTCCGTAAATGGACTCGCCAGCGTTACATTCGATGGACTTGGCAAGCCTGACGTGGCTGCCGTGACAACCATTACCGTGTCCGGTGGGGATGTAATCAAGGTAATTTGCCTCGAACCCGAGACAGGATATGTTCATGAAGAAACAGCCTGCTAATTTTCCTGAAGCTGCCCGGCAAAGAGGCATAACGCTGATAGAGTTGATTGTCTTCATAGTCATCGTTGGCGTGGCGATGACGGGGATTATTGCTTCGATCAATTTCAACGTGCAGCATTCCGCCGATCCGGTGGTCAAAAAACAGGCGTTGGCGATTGCAGAAGCGTTGCTGGAAGAAATCGAGCTGATGCCGTTTACCATCTGCGATTCCGATGATCCCAATGTCAGGACAGCAACGGCCGCGGCGAATTGTACAGGAGGCGCTGGCGGTGGGAATGACGAGAGTCTATTGGTGCTCGGTCAGCTTGGTCCAGAGGCTGGCGAAACGCGCTACGCAGCCCCTTTTTTTGATAATGTCAGCGACTATAACGGATTTAGCATGGCGTCAGGGGCTATCATGGATATTGCCGGTAACAATCTTGGCTTCAACGGCTATACCGCCGCTGTAGCCGTTGTTAAGAAGGCAATAAACGGCATTGCTGATACCGACTCGTTGTCGATCACCGTCACCGTCACCGGTCCGCTTAATACCACCGTGGCGCTTGAAGGTTACCGCACCCGCTATACGCCACGGGAGCCCTGATGATGCTATCCTGCAACCGCAGCCAATCCGGATTTACCCTGGTTGAAGCCGTCATGGTGATCGTCATCACCGGAATACTTGCCGTGTTGGCGTCCAGCTTCGCCGCTCCCTTGAAAGGCTATTTCGAGGCGCTCGACCGCGCCGAACTTTCCGGTGTGGCGGATACCGCTTTGCGCCGCATGGCGCGTGAACTTCGTACTGCTTTGCCTAACAGCGTACGGGTTAGCGGCAGTTTTATCGAGTTTTTGCCGACCACTACCGGAGGGCGCTATCGCAAGGAGCAGGATTGCAGCGCGTCCAATTTGCCATGCACAGGCGATATTCTGGATTTTGCGGTCTCTGATACCAGTTTCGATGTGATCGGCGCATTGCCATCCGTTCCTGTAGCGGGAGAAGAGCTGGTCGTCTACAACACTACGCCCACCACTGTTTATGCAGGGGCTAATGTGGTAGAGCTGACTTCCAATGTCAATACCTGCGACCTGTCTGCAGCCAGAATATGTTTTGATGATGGCATGCAGTTTCTTGCATCGCCCGGCAACCGTTTCCAGATCATTTCAGGACCGGTAACATTCGCTTGTATCGGAAACACTTTGTGGCGTTATTCCGGTTATGCCAGGCAGGCGGAGCAGCCGACTAGTGCATCCAGCTCTCCTCTCGATGTCGCAACTAGGGCCAGATTAGCGACTGGCGTCAACTGCGCCGCCAGCAGTTTTGTTTACACGCCAGGTGTTACCCAACGCGCCGATCTTGTGGTGATGCGCCTCACTTTGTTCAACCACAGCGACAATGTAACGTTGCTGCATCAGGTTCATGTCCAGAATGTGCCGTAACATGAAACAGCGCGGATTCAGCCTCATCATGGCTATTTTCCTGATCGTGGTATTGGGCGGTATCGCCGTGTTTATCGGCCGGGTGTCTACCATGCAGCACCAAAGCAGCGCGCTGGATGAAGAGGGGGCAATGGCCTATCAGGCGGCGAGGGCAGGAATTGAGTGGGGAGTTTATCAAGCTATTGTGGGTTCTAGCTGCGTTGGGTCGACCTCATTTACCCTGCCATTAATAGTACCCGCGACGCCCACGACTTCCGAAAGCGCTGTTAACTACACTGTAACTGTGACATGCGCCTTGACGACAGCAACGGAAGGCTCAACTGGAATCAATGTGTACCAAATTACCGCCACCGCGATAAATGCCAGTGTCGGGAGGTTTTTTGTTGAACGGCGAATAACAGCAACCGTAACGCAATGATTTCAATCAACCGTGGCGTCGGCCAGGGAGTTAGCGTTGCAGGCCCTTTTCGCGGTAGCAAGCCGCTGCCCGGCTTATTGATACCCGCCATTATCAAACCTGCATTCGATGAACCAAGCCCACGACCATTCCTATAAATTGCTGTTTTCGGAACCGGAAATTGTTATCGATTTATTGCAGGGATTCGTTCATGAACCTTGGGTTGCCGAACTCGATTTCACAACACTGGAAATCGTTTCCGGCAGTTATATCAGCGATGATTTGCGCAGCCGCGAAGACGATGTCATCTGGCGCGTTAAATGCCGGCAAAGCTGGATTTACGTCTACTTGCTGATTGAGTTTCAGTCGACTATTGATCGATATATGGCGGTCAGGCTGATGACTTACATGGGCTTGCTGTATCAGGACTTAATCAAAACCAAGCAACTGACTGCCGATAAGCGCTTGCCGCCTATATTTCCGGTGGTTTTGTATAACGGCGAACAGCGGTGGAATGCAGCGACCGAACTTAAAGAGCTGATTGTCAAGCTGCCGGGCGGCCTGGAGCGTTATGTGCCGTCGCTCAAATACCTGATACTTGATGAAGGCGCTTACGACCTGAACGAACTCACGCCTTTGAAAAATCTGGTCGCCGCCATTTTCAGGCTGGAAAATCATACTTCTCAGGAAGATATTATCGAAGTCATTGCCAATTTGATAGAATGGCTGGCAACGCCTGAGCAAACGCGATTAAGGCGCAGTTTTAGTGTCTGGATCAATCGCGTATTGCAAGAACCCGGCGATTCGGGTCAGTCGGTGACCAATATCAACGATTTAGTGGAGATAAAGACTATGTTGGCACAACGTATACCTACCTGGATTCAGGAGGGGGAACTGCGAGGCGAGGCTCGAGGAAAAGCGATAGGAGAAGCTCAAGGCGAAATCAAAGGCGAAATCAAAGGCGAAGCCAAGACCCTGTTAAAACTGCTCAATCTCAAATTCGGCGCAGTACCGGACTGGGCGGAACAAAAAATAAATGCAGCCGACAAAGATCAGTTAGACCTCTGGGTAGAACGCGTCCTGGCTGTCGATTCGCTAGATAACTTATTCGGTTAATTCTACTTTATTAGATTCCATGAGCACTTTTCAATCATCTGGATGGAGTTGAATTCGCCAGCACTGGATACCGGTTTTCCGACGGGTATGACGAGCCTTGTAGGGTACGCTCTGCGTACCTTATCAATCGCCACGAATTTGAATTATGGTATGCAGAGCGTACCCCACAGGACTGTTGCCGATATAGCCGTCTAAAAAAGTTTGGTTTTCTCATTGTTGCTCTTCGGCATAAAGACACTTGATTAGTAAGCTGCTTCAGCTAGCGCCAATCATACTGGCATGGATGTGAATGGATGACTTGGCATAATGCCTAAATCGGATACGGGCGCCAGGGATAGTCACCCTCCCTGGTTCTAGATTCCGGTATCCATGCCGGAATGACGGAGTTTTTTGCGTTAGCTGAAGCAGCTTTATAATCAGGTAAAGACATCCGCTGTAGGGCGTGTGCCGTGCGCGTCATAGGAACGAACATGGAATAAGTTGAGTGAACTTTCAGCACATGGAAAAATGGAATAAACGACGAGCGCAGTGCGTGTAAACGAGACAATATAATTGCTGAAAGCAGTGCAACCAAGAGAGTAAAAAATGCATAGCATAATGGTTTGGAGAAATAGCGTCTGTTTTAGTTTGTTCAGTTCGTTGCAAATAGTTGCAGGGCGGCTTAGCGACAGCAAGCCGCCCCATACGCACGATGCCGATGCCAGCCCGTCTCGGTTGCGTTGTCTTGCCTGTCGGCGAACCCCTCCGGCGGTGTTGCGCCAAGCCGGATGGATACTCGTCATGCTGTTGTCCGTTTTTCCCGCATCGTCTGCACTGGCGGCTGCCTGTAGTTCGGCGGCGACCGGCAACTGGAGCGCTCCGGCCACCTGGAGCAGCTGCAGCGGGGGCGTTCCGGGCGCTACCGATACTGTGACCGTTAATTCCACCCATACCGTTACTTTGACGGCGAACGCCGCCGCCGCCGGCATCACGATTAACGCTGCTACCGCCGCAAACGGCATCACCCTTAGCGGCTTCACGTTAAACGTCAATGGCGCTATCACCATGACTGCGCCGTCATCCAACAGCGTTACATCTACTTTCAATGTCGGCGCAGGAACGCTCACTGCCGCTTCCATCACTATTAACGGTCGCAGTAGTAGTAGGGTTGCCCTAATGACTGTGAGTAGCGGCACCATCACCACTACCGGCAGCATTAACTTTGCCGGCACCTCGAGTAATGCGCGATTCACCTCCACCGGTGCCAGCACGGTAAACGTTGGCGGAAATTTTGGCAGCGGCGGCACGCTTGCGGGCGGTACCGGAACTATCAATTTCAACGGCGGCGCGGCGCAAACCATAGGGGCTTATACCACCTACAATAACGTTACCATCAACAATAGTGCCGGCGGGGTGGCATTGGCGGGATCGGTCACAATAGGCGGTACGTTGACTGTTACGCGCGGCACTTTCAGCGTAGGAACTGCCAACTTTCAAGTCAATGGACCTACTAACATCGGCGACGGTACGCTCGTCGCGACCCTCAACCAGTCATCGGCAACCGGAACAGCGGTTTTTGTTGGACTTGTGACCGTATACCCCAGTAGTAGCTGGACTAATACGTCCAATGAGTCGGTGACGTTTCGCGGCGGCATCACCAGCAACGGAACCTTTAGTGCGGGGACGGCAACCCAAACTTTTAGTACCAACAGCCAAGCGATTGGCGGCAGCAGCGCCATAACGATTCAGCGTGTCACCGTGACCGGGTCCGGGGTGGCGCTCACCAATAATGGCACGTTGACCGTCGCGACGGCCTTGGGCGGCACTGGCGGACTGACCAACAGCAGCGTCGGCACATTGAATATAGACGGCACGTCCTCGGTTGCCACGATCGCCAATGCAGGCGTTGCTAACATCAGCGGCTCAGGCGCAATTACCACGGCCACTCTTACCAACACAGGAACGCTCAATCTCAGCGGCACAAACACAATTACCGCTATTACCAACAGTAGCGGCGGCACATTGAACGTCAGTAGCACGGCGTCCATCACTACGCTTACGGCCAATGCTTCAGGCAATACGGTCAATTACACCGGCGCGGCCCAGACCGTAAAAGCGACGACCTATCATCATCTTAACCTCGGCGGCAGCGGCGCGAAGGCTATGGCAACCAGCACGGTCAATGGCAACTTCAGCTTGACGGGTACCGCCGCCAACGCACCTTCCGGCGCGCTTACAGTGAGAGGGGATTTTACTATTGGCGCCGGTACGACGTTTACTGCGGGAGCGCTCTCCCATTCTGTCGGCGGAAACTGGAGCAACAGCGGCACGTTTACCGCCGGTACCGGCACCGTAACCTTTAACGGCACGGCACAACAAACATTCACCGGCGCGACTACCTTTGCCAATCTGACGCTGAACAATGCAGCCGGCTTTGCCATTAATAACAACATGACGGTAAGCACGGTGTTGACACTGACCAGCGGCGGCGTCACTACCAGCGGCAATACGCTGGTCGCTTCAGCAAATTGTCCGGGCAGCATCAGTCGCACCAACGGTTATGTTATCGGCAATCTGCAACTGACGATACCTACGACCAATCCGGTGACATGCAGTTATCCGGTGGGCGATAGCATCGGCTATGCCCCCATCAGTATCGCCAAAACTGGGACAAACACAGGCACGCTGACAGGCCGGGTCGATAGCGGAGATCATCCCGACGGTTCCGCCGCCGTTGGAATCAACCAGCTAAAAAACGCCAATCACTACTGGACTCTGACCGCAGGAACCCTGTCTTCGGCGACTTACACCGCAACTTTCCAGTTTTGCGCCACCGGCGCCTGCGTCATCCCAACGGAAGTCGACAGCGGGGCCGTGACCGGCAATTTCATCGTGACGAAAAAATCAGGCACTTGGTCAAGTCAGACAGTGGGTACAAAAACCGCCACTTCGACACAGGCCACCGGCTTGACGAGTTTCGGCATATTCGAGGTGGGCGAAATGGTGACCACTGAATGTGTCAGCCAAGCTACCGGTAACTGGAATGCGTCGAGCACCTGGACGAGTTGTCGAGGCGGCATACCGCTTACCGGCGACAATGCGACAATTGCTAACGGCCATAATGTGACGCTGAATGTCAACACGCCCACTCTGAATTCCTTAGCCATCAATTCCGGCGGCACCTTGACCAACACCGGCAGCAACACCATCACGCTTAGCAACGCTATGCTCAATGCCGGAACCTATTCCGGCGGCAGCGGCGCTGTTATCGTGCCAAGCACTTTCACCAACACCGGGAGTTATTCTGCGGGCAGCGCCACTACTACGCTGTCAGGCAATTTCAGCAATAGCGGCACGTTTACGGCCGGCACCGGGACTTGGGCGTTTTCGGGCAGTTCGGCGCAGTCGATCGCCGGCGTCACCGGTTTTTATAATTTGACGGTTAACAACGCCAGCGGCATAAGCCTAAGCGATAGCGTCAGTGTGAGCCATTTGCTGACGCTGACCAGCGGTAATATCACCACGGGAGCCAACAGTATCAGCGTTTTGACAGCCACTTGTCCCGGCAGTATCAGCCGCGCCAGCGGTTTTGTCATCGGCAAGCTGCGCTTAACCTTTCCCACCGCCTCGACTGCATGCACCTACTATGTGGGTAGCGGCACAACCTATGCGCCGATCGGCGTCACCTTAACAGGCGGCGGGACGCTCACCGGTAGCACGACCGGTAACGAACATCCGCAGGTTGCCAATTCCGGGATAGACTCCGCCCTGGATGTTAATCGTTATTGGAGCTTGTGGTCGAGCGGCGATACGGTGAATGCCAGTAGCTACAGCCCGACGTTCAATTTCAATGCCGGCGATGCGGATGCTCTCGCCACGCCGACCCGTTTCGTCGTCGGCAAATATACCGGTTCTAGCTGGTCGCTAATTACGCCGTCGAGTGGGTCGGCGCTCGCCACTTCGACAGCCGTTTCGATTACCGCTGCCATTACGTCGCCAACCGATTTTATTTCGGGCGAGGCTGTCTTCGTGTGTTCTGTGCCGTCGGGAAGTCCGGCGGGCACGACTTGCGTTTGCGATAACTTTACTCGTACTATTCTCAATCCTTCGACGATTTACAGTGGCAACTGGCAGGTGAGTTCGAGCGGAATCCATGCTTTTTTGCCGCAAATTGTCAATGGCAGGCTGCGCCTGACCGACAACAATAGCAGTGAGTCGATTGCCGCAACGGGGCCGGGCACTTTTCCCGCCGCCGGTAATAGGGTGACCGCCGAGTTTAAGCATTACGCCTACGGCGGTTCAGGTGGAGACGGTCTTGCGCTTACCCTGTCGGACTCGACCATAACAGCGGTGCCGGGCGCATTCGGCGGCTCGCTCGGCTACGCCCAGAAGTCCAACCCAGGCTCGGACTGCACGACGACGGGAGGGTGTCCTGGGTTTGCCGGTGGCTGGATCGGCATTGCGATCGACGAGTTTGGCAATTTCTCGGTTAATAGCGAAGGCCGTACCGGCGGTTCAGCGCCAGGCTTGTCCGCCGATTCGGTTGCGGTCCGGGGTTCGGGTTCGGGGCAAACCGGTTATCCCTATCTTGGCGGCACGTCTACATTGAGTCCGGCGATCGACAGGCCTTCTCCCGCAACAGACGGCTTCGGCCATCTCTACCGCCTGACTGTGGATGCGCGGTGTTATCAAGCCGATACAATTAGCGCCGACGTTACCTGTAACAACCCGACCCTGGCCAAGACCGCGCTGGTTACAGTCGAACGCGACACTACCGGTACCGGCAGCAGTTACGCGACATTGCTGGGGCCATTCGATGCCTATACGGTCAATCCGTCGCAGGCCAACGTGCCGACTAATTGGCAGCTTTCTTTCACCGGTTCGACCGGCGGCTCGGCGAATATTCATGAAATCAGCGGTATGAAGGTCTGCGCCCAAACTTACACGCCGCCGGCCGGTTACCGGATTCTGGTTGATAACTTTTCACCCACCACCTGCGCTAGCGATCCGCAACCAACGGTGACGATCAGTGCGTTCGATAGCAACAACAATATAATTACTGCTTATGCCAATACCGTGAATCTTTCCGCCACGCTGTCAGGCGGCGGCGCATCCAGTGCCACATGGACTTCTCAAGCAACCAACCAGGGAACTTTTGACAGCGTCAACAAGCGTTACACTTTCGCCGCTGGGGACAACGGCGTGGCGAAATTCACTCTGTCCGACGCTACCGCGCAGAACGTTTATGTCACTGTCAGCGAATATCTCGGTACGCTTAATTCGACGCTGGGAACGCCGGTGCAATACAGCAGCGGGGTTGCTTCTTTCGTCGTTGACATTCCTCCCGCCGAGGCGCTGGGTAGCGGCGTGGTTGCGGGTCGGGCTCATTTGATGCAGATAAGGCGTAACACCGCTGTTTGCGGCGGGGGAGCCGATGCAAGCTATACGGGAACCAAGCCGCTGGATGGCTGGTATAATCCAGCGCTGTCCGATCACCCGACTGGCGCAGTCGCGCCGCAAATTTGCGCACCGGTTTCAGGCGTTTGCCAGCCTTCCTATGTAACCGGCAGTTGCCAGACCTTGTCGATTGCCGCCCCCGCATTGTCGTCGTCCAGCAATAATCTCAGTCTGAGTTTTACGGGCGGCGTTGCTAACTTTTGCCTGGTCACCGCTGATGTCGGCAAGTATACGATCAACCTGCGCGACGATACCACGGTACCGGCTTCGCCGGTGTATGGCGCTTCGGCTACTTTGACGGCGAGGCCATTCGCGGTGGCCGTTTCAAACATCGTTCAAGGAGCGATCTCCAATCCTGGCAGCAACACCCCGAGCGGCACTTTTTTCGCCAAGGCAGGTTCCAGCTTCCAGGCTACGGTCGGCGGTTATCTTTGGGATACTGCGGGCGATGCCAATGGAGACGGCCTACCGGAGAGCGGCGCTACGTTAACGCAAACGATCGGCTCCGGGATTGCCCCCTCTTACGCCGATACGGTTGTCTTGTCCGCCACTACGCCATTCGCCCCGGCGACATTATTAGACACCCCGGCAGGAACCGGTACTGGGGGGGCATTGTCCAATGGCAGCAATGGCAGCGTGACAATCACCGGAGGCAGCGCCACACCTTCGACATTAAGTTATTCCGAGGTCGGCAGCTTTACGCTAAAGGCGGAGCCCTCTACAAACTATCTTAATTCCGGGATTGACCTTAGCCCTCGGGTCGCGATCTTCTCTCAACCCGACTACACTTTTCAAAGCGCCTTAGTGGGGCGATTTATTCCCGATCATTTTCTTTTGTTATCAGCAATATCAAGCGCCGTCTGCACCACGCACCCGGCGGCATACACAAACTACACACCAACCGATTTTACCTATTTTGGTCAAGACGGTTTCACGACGACATTCACGCTTACGGCGGTAAATGCCAACGGCATTCAGACGAACAATTATGAAGGCGATGGCAGTAGCAGCACCAGTTGGGCCAAGCTGCCGCTGACTGCCTGGGGCGAGGCGCCAGCCTCTGCAAGCCTCCCCGGTTATGGTTTTGCAGCCGGTATATGGTCGCCATTGCAACCCACTGGTGCGGTTCTTGCCGGCAGTGCCACTCAGCCGATAGCAACAAATTTGAACAACTGGGTGTCAGGTAGTGCGACGGTCACGGCCAAACACCAGGTCATCCGGCCAACCAGTCCTGCGGTTCCAACTACGGTGGAGGTGACCGCATTGCCGGTTGATTCGGATGGCGTAACCATGACGGCGGCAACCACGCTGGTCACGGCTACGCCGTTGCGTTACGGGCGGCTGTCTTTGCAGAATGCCTATGGCTCTGAATTACTGGACTTGCCGATACCGGTTGAGGCGCAGTACTGGCATGAATACGGTTATTACACTGCCAATACGGACGACAGTTGTACCGCTTTTGATGCTTCCAGTATCAGTATGGGTAATTACCTTCAAAATTTGAACGCATGTGAAACGCAATTTTCACCTGCGGGAAGTTTGACTATGTCCGGTGGGATACTCAGTCCCGGTCTGAATTTGACAGCGCCTGGGGTGGGTAACACCGGTAGTGTGGATTTAACGCTGAATATCGGCAGCATTGCGAGCGGTAATACTTGTATCACGGCGACAGAAGCCGCAGCTACGCCTGCTAACAGTTCATGGTTCGGGGCGAATCCTACTGCCCAAGCCACCTTCGGCATCTACAAGGGCAACAGTAGATTTATTTATATCCGTGAGCTTTACTAACTGATGTTACGCATGCTCATAATAAAAAGCGTAGTCCACGAAAAAAACGAAAATAGTTAAAACACATCAGAACGTTGCGAGGCAGACCTTTCAGGTTTTAAAAAACCTGGAAGGTCTGCCTATCGTCCTGCTTCTTGCCCAACGCCAGGCCAGGGACTGTCGGAATGACGACACATCCCATAAATACTTGTGTAACACGAAGTTTCACCTCCCTGTGTCTGGGTTCCGGCATAACCCACAGGGAGGTGGGGAATGCAGATATTGCAGGAGCAAATATCTGTCCCTGCCAGAACGACGGCATCCCACAGACCTGGGTGTATGACGTAAGGAGCTTGTCTTGGGAGTCTGTGAAGGAATGCCGGGTATGCCGCCGTCAGCGAGAAACCTACAGCGGATGTTTTTTCGTGCTTTTCGTGGACAATGCGTAACATCAGTTACTAAACTGGATTTTTCCTGCAAACTGGTAAATGCTTGGGCTTTTGCCAGTAATTCGTCATCTAAAACGATGGTCGTTCTCATGCTTATTTCCTGAAAAATAGTTATTGAATAATGCGCTTTTTTTGTGTATTTAGGCAAAATACTCTATTTAACGTTTCCTGAACTTCGCTGCTCAAAATCAAAATTGAGTTGGCCTGAATAAGGCAGATTGAGGTATTAAATATTAGTTGGGAGAAAATGGATTTTAGTCCGGAGTATCCAAATTTGCTGTTGGATAAATGCTCAATTAAACTAGCCCCAACGGAGAATAATAATTAAACAAAAGGCGTGGGCCGGCAATTCCGGCACAAAGAACACGCGGCTTTCTCTGGGTTTGTATCCAGTTTATTGGGTTCGCGTATTTTATATTTTTCATGCGATATGCTTGAAAAGCATGATCGATAAGGAGAATAGCCATGGCACAAAAAAATGATTATTTGAAAAGTCAGGTCGGCAATAAAGCTGTTTCCTCTATTATTCAGGGCATCGATCGCGATGTGGAGCGGGGAGAGGATGCGTTGATGTTGGGACTCTGCATCGTCATGTTATCTTCCACTTTCGCACCTGTAGCGCCGCCGAGCATTCTTTTGCCTCTGGTGGCGCTTACTTTTGCCGTTTCTTCAGGTTTTGCCCGAATCAATTACCACAACATGGAGCGAAAGCTCATGGAGTCGATGGCTCAGCTTGAAGGGCATGATAAAGTCATTCTGCATCCGATTGCCGCTGTCTTTACCGACTGTCCGATGCATTCTTTGGCGGAGTCGTTTAATCCGTTAAAGAATCTGAAACGGACCTGGAAAAGTGCGTTGGGCGGAATCCTGATTAATCCGCTATGGATGCCCATTTTTTACGTGATGGGTATGCAAATCATTGAAGAAAAAAATCTCGGCACTTTGAATCGGGCTATTATCGGTGTTGAGCAAAAGATCTCATCTTTGTCCTCTTTGGTTTAGCAGCGGCTGGGTTGAACCGCATTAAGCTTATCCAGCGCAAAACGGGCTTTGCAATGGGCCTGGTGCTTCGGGTTTAAAAAATTGTTAATGACCCAATCCGCATAATCTCGTAAAATTACCCCAGTTTTGTTTTTTTACAACGGGATGAGTCCGTAAGGGTTCATCCCGTTTTGCACATTTGAGGTGACGTGTTTGACTAGGTCTGCTTTATTGGTTTTAGAAGATGGGACGGTTTTTAACGGTGTAGCCATTGGTGCAGATGGGTGTTCCGTGGGCGAGGTGGTTTTTAATACGGCGATGACCGGGTATCAGGAGATTTTGAGCGACCCGTCTTATGCCCGGCAAATTGTGACGTTAACCTATCCGCACATTGGTAATGTCGGTACGACTGGCGAAGACGACGAGTCTACCGGTGTTTTTGCCAGCGGTTTGGTGATCAGGGATTTGCCGTTGCTGGTCAGTAACTGGCGTAGCGAAAAAACGTTGCAGCAATATTTGATTGATAATAACGTTGTCGCTATTGCCGATGTCGATACCCGGCAATTAACCCGGATTTTGCGTGACAAAGGTGCGCAACGCGGCTGTATTATGGCGGGCGAGTCGCTTGATCTGGACGCAGCAAAAAAAGCGATTGAAGACTTTCCAGGGTTAAAGGGCATGGATCTGGCTAAGGAAGTCACTGTCGATCAGCCTTATGAATGGACTGAAAATATCTGGCATTTGCAGCATGGGCATAGGCAAGCTGAGAATCTGACCAAGCACGTTGTGGCTTATGATTTTGGCGTTAAACGCAACATTCTCAGGCTACTGGCTAATCGCGGTTGCCGCGTTACCGTTGTTCCTGCAACAACGCCAGCAGAAACAGTATTGGCAATGAATCCTGATGGGGTTTTTCTGTCTAATGGCCCCGGCGATCCTGAGCCGTGTACGTATGCGATAGAGGCTATCAAAACAATTCTGGAAAAGAAGATTCCGGTATTCGGTATTTGCTTGGGGCATCAGTTGTTGGCTTTGGCCAGCGGCGCGAAAACCGAGAAAATGAAATTCGGCCATCATGGCGCCAATCATCCGGTTCAGGAAATAGCTACGGGCCGGGTCATGATCAGCAGCCAGAATCACGGCTTTGCGGCTAATGAAGCCAGTCTGCCTGACAATGTCGTACCGACTTACCGGTCATTATTCGACGGCAGCTTGCAGGGTATCAAGCGCACCGATTGCCCTGCGATGAGTTTTCAGGGTCACCCTGAAGCAAGTCCCGGTCCTCATGATGTGGAGTCTTTATTCGATGATTTTATTGAGATGATGGAACAAGTAAACAAGTAATCAGCAGAGCAAATCAACAAAATGCCAAAAAGAACCGACATAAAATCGATTTTATTACTGGGGGCGGGCCCCATTGTTATTGGTCAAGCCTGTGAGTTTGATTATTCAGGCACGCAAGCCTGTAAAGCGCTACGGGAAGAAGGTTATCGCGTTATTTTGGTGAACTCCAATCCGGCGACGATTATGACCGATCCGGATATGGCGGATGCGACCTATATCGAGCCTATCGATTGGCAAACCGTAGAAAAAATCATTGCAAAAGAACGCCCCGATGCGATCTTGCCGACCATGGGCGGACAGACTGCGTTGAATTGCGCGCTGGATCTTGACGCCAACGGCGTTTTGGAAAAATACGGCGTCGAGATGATCGGCGCTACTAAAGAAGCGATTAATAAAGCCGAAGACCGCGAGCTGTTCAATCAGGCGATGCGGAAAATCGGTTATGAAGTGGCAAAATCAAAAACCGCGCATACTATGGAAGAGGCGTTGTCGGCGCAGCAGGAAGTGGGCTATCCGACCGTTATCCGTCCTTCATTTACGATGGGCGGCAGCGGCGGCGGCATCGCTTATAACAAGGAAGAGTTTGTTGAAATCTGCGAACGCGGCCTGTATTTATCGCCGACCAACGAGCTGCTGATTGAAGAGTCGGTGCTGGGTTGGAAAGAATACGAAATGGAGGTGGTGCGTGATTCCAAGGACAACTGCATTATCGTCTGTTCGATTGAAAACTTCGATCCTATGGGGGTGCATACCGGCGACTCCATTACCGTAGCGCCTGCGCAAACGTTAAGCGATAAGGAATATCAGATTTTGCGTAACGTCTCTTTGGCGATCTTGCGTGAGATCGGCGTCGATACCGGCGGTTCTAACGTGCAGGTTGCCATTAATCCGAAAGACGGACGGATGATCATTATCGAGATGAATCCCCGCGTATCGCGGTCGTCTGCGTTGGCGTCCAAGGCAACCGGTTTCCCGATTGCCAAAGTGGCGGCGAAACTGGCGGTGGGTTACACGCTGGATGAGTTGAAGAACGAAATTACCGGCGGCGCAACACCGGCATCGTTTGAGCCGACGATCGATTATGTCGTCACCAAGGTGCCGCGTTTTACCTTTGAAAAATTTCCGCAAGCGGATGATCGTTTGACTACTCAGATGAAATCTGTCGGTGAAGTCATGGCTATCGGCCGGACTTTTCAGGAATCATTGCAAAAAGCCTTACGCGGCTTGGAAATCGGCATCAGCGGTCTTGATGAAGTTATCGATTTGAGCCGGGGAGATGCTCGGGAAAAAATGCAGCGTGAAATGCGCCATCCGGGGCCGGATCGTTTGCTGTATGTCGCCGATGCCTTCCGTAGCGGTATGAGTCTGGGCGATGTGCATGAGGCCAGTAAAATTGACCCGTGGTTTTTGGCGCAGGTTGAGGATTTGGTCATTACTGAAAAATCTTTATCGACTAAAACCTTGTCGACCTTGAAAGAAGGCGAGCTGTATAAATTAAAACGCAAGGGTTTTTCCGATCTGCGATTGGCTAAACTGCTGGATACCTCCGAGTCTGAAGTACGCAACGTGAGGCATAAACAGAATATTCGGCCGGTTTACAAGCGTATTGATTCCTGTGCGGCGGAGTTTTCATCCGACACGGCGTATTTGTATTCGACTTACGAACAGGAATGCGAGGCGAGGGTTTCCGACAGGGATAAAATCATTATTCTCGGCGGCGGGCCTAACCGTATCGGGCAAGGTATCGAGTTCGATTATTGCTGCGTACATGCCGCATTGGCATTGAGGGAAGACGGCTACGAAACCATCATGATCAATTGCAACCCGGAAACGGTTTCTACCGATTTCGATACCTCGGATCGCTTGTATTTTGAGTCGTTAACGTTGGAAGATGTGCTGGAAATTGTTCATATTGAACAACCCAAAGGCGTGATTGTGCAATATGGCGGCCAAACGCCGCTAAAGCTGGCGCGCGCATTGGAAGCGGCGGGCGTGCCCATTATCGGTACTTCGCCTGACTCGATTGATTTGGCTGAGGACCGTGAGCGTTTCCAAAAGTTGCTGGAAAGACTGAATTTAAAACAGCCGCCCAATGCAACGGCCCGTTCCGTCGAGCAGGCGATTAATGCGGCAAAAGAGCTGGGTTATCCTTTGGTCGTTCGTCCTTCCTATGTTTTAGGCGGTCGGGCCATGGAAATCGTTTTTAATGAAGAGGGCTTGCAGCGTTATATGAAAGAGGCTGTTAGTGTGTCCAACGATTCGCCGGTGTTGCTGGATCGTTTCTTGGACGATGCTGTCGAAATGGATGTTGATGCTATTTATGACGGAGAGCAAGTGTTGATTGGCGGTTTGATGGAACATATCGAACAGGCCGGCGTACATTCGGGGGATTCCGCGTGTTCGTTACCACCGTATGAGTTAGCGCCGGACATTCAAAATAAATTGCGCGAACAAGTAACGAAGATGGCTGAAGCTCTGGGCGTGGTGGGATTGATGAATACCCAGTTTGCTATTCAGGGTGAAGATATTTACGTGCTTGAAGTTAATCCACGGGCTTCGCGTACAGCGCCTTTTGTATCTAAAGCAACCGGTTACCCGCTGGCTAAAATTGCCGCGCGTTGCATGGTCGGGCAAACTTTAGCGCAACAAGGCATTACCAAAGAGCGCATTCCTGATTATTTTTCGGTTAAAGAAGCGGTGTTTCCGTTTGTTAAGTTTCCAGGCGTTGATCCTTTATTAGGGCCTGAAATGAAATCAACCGGAGAAGTGATGGGGGTGGGGAAAACCTTCGGTGAAGCGTTTGCTAAATCCCAACGCGCGGCCGGTGTCAATTTGAATCACAGCGGCAAAGTGTTGATCAGTATTCGTGATGCGGATAAAGCCAAAGCGCCTGACGTTGCCAGAATGCTGGTCGATAAAAAATATGAAATAGTCGCTACCGGCGGTACCGCAAGGTTTCTTAAAGATGCGGGCATTCCTTGCGAAGTGGTATATAAGGTTAACGAAGGTCGCCCTAACACAGTTGATATGATTAAAAATGATCAAATTCAACTGATTATTAATACAACGGAAGGCGCTAAAGCAATTGCGGATTCATTTACCATGCGCAGGGAAGCCCTGCAGCACCGCGTAACTTATTACACGACAATGGCCGGAGCAAGAGCGGCCTGTTACGCGCTGGGTGAGTTGGATGCGGGCGATGTAAATTGCTTGCAGGATCTGCATAAGAGCCTGGGTTGAGGTAAGGCTAAGGGCGGCGATTTTCGCCCTTAGCCCTTAGCCTTTCGCCTAAAAATAATTATTGGAGTTTTAAAAATGCATAAAGTACCTCTCACCGTAAAAGGTGCGGAAAAATTACGTGCCGAATTGGAAGAATTAAAGTCGGTGGTGCGCCCGCGTATCGTTGCATCGATTGCGACGGCTAGAGCGCACGGCGATTTGAAAGAAAATGCCGAATATCACGCTGCGAAAGAGCAGCAAAGCTTCGCTGAAGGGCGTATTTCTGAAATTGAAGGCAAGCTATCTAACGCGCAAATTATTGACGTTACCAAGGTGGATGCCAATGGCAAGGTGGTATTTGGTGCGACGGTGGAAATAGAGGATATTGATGCCGAGAGAACGGTGACCTATCAGATTGTTGGAGAAGATGAGGCTAATATCAAGGAAGGTCGTATTTCAATCGGTTCGCCAATTGCCAGGGCTTTGATCGGAAAAGAGGTTGAAGACGTTGTCACGGTAAAAGCACCGGGCGGCAATGTCGATTATGAAATTATTTCGATTGAATATATTTAAGTTTTAAGGGCTAAAGGCTAAAGGCTAAAGGAGGCGTGTTTATTCCCTTTTGCCTTTTGCCTTGTACCTTTGGCCTTGTTTATTTATCAGGGTTTAATCTGTAAATAACCGCAATTTGTCCAATACTCTGAATGAGTTCAGCTCCGGTGTCAGTGCAGATTTTCTCGCTGATCAGTTTACGATCTTCCCTTTCGGCGCGTATTCGCACTTTGATCAGCTCGTGGCTGTTAAGTGCCAGTTCAATTTCTGCCAGCACCGCGGCTGTAAGTCCTGATTGGCCAATCATAATGACAGGCTTTAAGCTGTGCGCTTGAGCCCGGAGTTTTTTCTTATCTGCAGAGTTCACTCTTTAATTCCTAAATCAAAATCCTAAATTTTACACTAAAATACAGTTATGGGACGAAGTAAAAGCAGCAGTCGTTGGATGCAGGAGCATTTTGATGACGAATACGTCAAAATGGCGCAAGCTCAGGGCTATCGCTCGCGCGCGGTTTTTAAATTGAAAGAAATTCAGGATAAAGATCAGCTTATCAAGCCGGGAATGAATATTGTCGATTTGGGCGCGGCGCCCGGCGGATGGTCTCAGTTTGCACGGCAGATTGTCGGAAAAAAAGACAAGATTATCGCGTTGGATATTTTAGCGATGGATCCATTGGAGGGTGTTGATTTTATCCAGGGCGATTTTCGCGAGCAAGCCGTTCTGGATCAATTGTGCGCTGCTCTTGACGGAGCTCCGATTAATCTGGTGATGTCGGATATGGCACCCAATATGAGCGGCAATAAGGGCGTGGATCAGCCTCGATCGATTTATTTGGGAGAGTTGGCATTGGAGACGGCCAAGACTGTGTTGGCAAAAGACGGGGTTTTTCTGGTTAAGCTATTTCACGGGGCCGGTTTTGAGGATTTTCATAGGGAAGTTCAGCAGTCTTTTGCAAAAGTGGCTATCAGAAAGCCCAAAGCATCAAGGCCGCGAAGCAATGAAGTTTATATTTTAGCTAAAGGCTTTAAATAATCTTATGTGGCCCTAATATCTGTGAGACGAGATGCCCGGTATGATGGAGTCGTATTTTTCATGTACGGGCGAACCGGATAAATAACGACAGTCAGGAAAGTTAACTCCTGATATAATCACTTAGTTTTTAAATCAAGAGCCATTCAGGCCCAGGGTGTGTAAATTGAACGATATGATGAAAAATATAATCCTATGGGTCGTCATTGCAGTTGTATTGATGTCCGTCTTTAATAATTTCGGCCCGCAAAATGATAGGGCTGATTCGTCGATGTCTTATTCGCAATTTATCGAGTCGGTAAAAGCGGGTCAAGTTCAGCAAGTGATGATTGAAGACAATATTATCAAAGGCAAGATGCAGGGTGGTCAGATATTCAAGACTTACGCGCCTTCGGATCCCCATTTAGTCGACGATTTGTTGGCAAACGGCGTTGAAATCAAGGCTGTTCCGCCTGAGCAGCCTTCTATGCTAATGCAGTTGCTGGTTTCTTTTGGGCCGATGTTATTGCTTATTGCGGTGTGGGTTTTCTTCATGCGGCAAATGCAAGGCGGTGGCGGTGGCGGTCGAGGCGCAATGAATTTTGGTAAAAGCAAAGCCCGAATGCTTGAAGAAGACCAGATTAAGGTAACTTTTGCTGACGTGGCGGGCTGCGATGAAGCTAAAGAAGAAGTTGTTGAAATGGTCGACTTTCTTAAAGATCCGGCAAAATACCAAAAATTAGGCGGCAAGATTCCTCGCGGCGCGTTGATGATTGGCCCTCCGGGAACAGGGAAAACTTTGCTGGCCAGAGCTATTGCCGGTGAAGCCAAAGTGCCGTTCTTCACTATTTCCGGTTCGGATTTTGTTGAAATGTTTGTCGGTGTGGGGGCGTCCCGTGTGCGCGACATGTTTGAGCAAGCTAAAAAACACGCGCCTTGCATTATTTTTATAGATGAAATCGATGCGGTGGGCCGTCAGCGCGGCGCCGGTTTGGGTGGCGGTAATGATGAGCGTGAGCAGACATTAAACCAATTGTTGGTTGAGATGGATGGCTTTGAGGGTAACGAAGGTATCATCGTTATTGCTGCGACAAATCGTCCTGATGTATTGGATAAGGCGTTATTGCGTCCAGGCCGATTTGATCGTCAGGTAACGGTAGGTCTGCCGGATGTCAAAGGGCGCGAGCAGATTCTTGCGGTACATGTTAAAAAAGTGCCGATTGCCGATGATGTTGAAGTTAAGTATATAGCGCAAGGTACGCCAGGTTTTTCCGGAGCCGATTTGGCTAATTTGATTAACGAAGCCGCTTTATTCGCCGCCAGAATGAATAAGCGCGTGGTTAATATGGCTGATCTGGAAAAAGCCAAGGATAAATTGATTATGGGGGTTGAAAGAACCTCCATGGTCATGAATGAGAAAGAAAAGAAGATGACTGCTTATCATGAAGCAGGGCATGCGATTGTCGGCAAGCTGGTTCCTGAACATGATCCCGTCTACAAAGTTAGCATTATGCCTAGGGGGCGTGCGCTGGGTATTACCATGTTTTTGCCTGAGCGGGATCAGTACAGCGCCAGTAAGCAAAAATTGGACAGCATGATTTCCAGTTTGTACGGCGGACGCATTGCCGAGGAAGTGGTTTTTGGTCGGGAACAAGTGAGTACCGGTGCATCTAACGATATTGAGCGCGCTACCGAGTTGGCCAGAAATATGGTGACAAAATGGGGCTTTTCTCAGCGTCTGGGACCCTTGTCATACAGTGAAGAAGAAGGCGAAGTCTTTCTGGGACGGTCGGTAACGCAACATAAAACGGTTGCCGAGGAGACTTCTCATACCATTGATGAAGAGATTCGCTCTTTCATTGACCGGAATTACGAGCGCGCCGAAACAATTCTAAAAGAGAACATAGATATTCTTCATGCTATGGCGGAGGCGTTGATGAAGTATGAGACTATCGATAAATATCAGATTGAGGATTTGATGGCTCGTAAACCGGTAAGGACTCCGCAGGGCTGGGATGATAAGCCTCCTTCTTCCCATGGTGATGTCATAACGGATGATGTTAAGAGCAAGGATGATATAAAAAATGAAAAATCAATTGGCGGGACTGCAGAGCAAAGCTGAGGACTCCCTGAATTGACACTAAAGGAGAGGCGTAATGTCTCTCCTTTTTTTATGTAATTTATAAAGGGCGGGCGGAAACAGTAAGCTGTTATCTTTAGCCTTTTACCTGTTTTTAGATTTTAGAGCTATGATAAAAAAATACTTTGGAACTGATGGTATCAGAGGAAAGGTGGGTGAACATCCAATAACAGCGGATTTTTTCTTAAGGCTGGGTTGGGCCGCAGGGCGAGTGTTTGCGAATGAAGGGCATGGTTTTGTCCTGGTTGGTAAGGATACGCGCATTTCGGGCTATATGTTTGAATCTGCATTAGAGGCTGGGTTGACCGCTGCGGGCGTCGATACGCGCTTGTTAGGGCCTATGCCGACGCCGGGGATAGCTTATTTAACACGTACTTTAAGGGCGCAGGCCGGTATTGTCATTAGCGCCTCTCATAATCCCTATTATGATAATGGCGTTAAGTTTTTCTCGGTTCAGGGGACGAAATTACCGGATGAAATAGAGCAAAAAATTGAAGAATACATTGATTCGCCGATGACAACGGTAGAATCGTCGAAGTTGGGTAAGGCGAAGCGGTTGGTTGATGCTCCCGGTCGTTATATTGAATTTTGCAAGGCCAGCGTGCCGACTCGACTTGATTTTAGCGGTATGAGGATCGTCATTGATTGTGCGCATGGAGCGACTTACCATATAGCGCCGCATGTATTTAGCGAAGTAGGTGCCGAGGTCGTTACGACTGGGGCGGAACCGGACGGACTTAATATTAATGATGAGTGTGGTGCAACTAAGCCGGAAAAGTTAGCTGCAACAGTTTTATCTTATCGTGCCGATTTAGGTATTGCCTTGGACGGTGATGGCGACCGATTGGTGATGGTCGATCACAAAGGCGAAATAGTTGATGGCGACGAGCTCATTTATATAATTGCCAAGGCAAGATTGGATGCGGGGTTAATGTCCGGGCCTGTCGTAGGTACTTTAATGACAAATCTGGGCATGGAGCATGGCTTGAAGAAGTTGGGGCTCACTCTGCTTAGAGCTAATGTGGGTGACCGGTACGTCATGGAAATGCTGACGGAGCATAAAGGGATTTTAGGTGGCGAAAATTCCGGCCATATCATTTGCCTGGATAGAACAACAACGGGTGATGGCATTATTGCCGCCCTGCAGATTATGGCGGAAATGCAAAGTAGTGGTAAAAATTTACATGAAT